>Ga0208647_1000154_pt1 | contig 26358 bp, 37 predicted proteins | sample AntAceMetag02UKA_FD_184765 | JGI IMG/M metagenome (GOLD analysis project Ga0208647, IMG submission 184765) | Saline lake microbial communities from Ace Lake, Antarctica - Antarctic Ace Lake Metagenome 02UKA (SPAdes) (version 2) | ecosystem: Environmental > Aquatic > Non-marine Saline and... | reverse complement strand
CTCAAGATAAGAAGAAGTGTGTGTATGATGAAATTCTTGGAGATGGGTCTTGTACTGAGCGTGTTTATATCGTTCAGCATGGCAAGACAGTCGATTCATATACTTACGCATGTGACAGAACAGAGAGTAAAAAATAATGAGTATTCAAGAGTCTTTAGAAGAAAGTTATTTTGCGAAGCATGGCACATTAGAACTACCAAAAAAGCCTTGGGGTTTAAAGGATAGTGAAATCCCAACAGCTTTTGTGGATTGGATTAATAATAACTGGCTCGTCCCATCAACAGATGGCTTCTGGAAGCTCGATACAAGCGACCCAGAGTATGTTGACCCATTCAATGCTGAACAGGTATCATTCACAAGCGAAGAGCTGTTTAAAAGATTCATGAATGAAGAAGGTTGGATGTAATTCTAACAATGGACGGGTTTCGGCTCGCCCAAAGGAGGGTGAATAAGATGAGTAACGAGCTAAAAGCGTTAGTAACAGATGAGCAAATTGAAAAGGTGTGGCAGAACGCTAATTTTGGAGATACCCCAAGGCGTGAGGTAATATTCAATGCACTACATCAAATTGCAGGTAATTTCGCCACAGGGCATACGGCAGAATGTATTGTCAAAGAACTTAGGCTTGTTGGAGTTAAAGACACATTGACAAAGAAGGGTGCAAAGTATCTATTCTATGCCATAAAAGAGCTTCACGTCCTACTGAACCCAAGACCAAGATAGCGGAGGGGTTGATTGACGAAGTTCAAAAGGCAACTAAGAAATTCCCGCTATGGCCTACTGACCCACTCCATGCTATTGCAATACTTAATGAGGAAGTCGGAGAACTTAATCAAGCAATCCTTCAATCTATCTATGAGCCTGAGAAGTCAGATAAATATGATGTTCGTGACGAAGCAATACAGGCGGGGGCAATGATTATAAGATTCCTAATGAGTCTTGATAAATACAATTATAATTGCTCACTTCAACATGAACAAGGGGCTATCTGTGAGAAAACGACATTCAAGGAGCAAGAGAATGAGTAACGAGCTGAGAGGCATACAGGAAGCGTTTGATAAATATTATTATAATGAAGTTGGTGACATTAGTGAAGATACCGCAAGAGCCCTATTTTTTGCAGGAGTAGGAAGTGCAGAGAAAATACTTGGTCACGTTATCGAAGCGAGAAATGAACACATCCTTGAGCTTGGTCGTGGATTGAATAAAACACGCCTTTCCTCACGCCCTACTGAGCCTAAAGAGCAAGAGCCTAAGACCAAATGGATTAGTGTGGATGATAGGTTGCCAATAGAGGACATAAAAAGTTTGGAGTTGGGATGGGTCTTAGTCTTTGCTGATAGTGCAATAGGATGTCTGCTGTTTAGGAAAGGACAATTTATTTATCCATCTTATGCAGAATCAAGCAATGTGAATCCCGACCAAGTAACCCATTGGCAACCACTACCTGACGCCCCTATCTGTGAGGAAGGGAAGGAAGATGAGTAACGAGCTGAAAGCGATGACCCTTGATGAAGCCATTGGGCATTGTGAAGAAAAATCATGTATTTCTAAATGTGGAATGGAGCATAAACAACTTGGGGAGTGGCTGAAAGAGTTGAGAGCCTCACGCCCTTCTGAGCCTAAAGAGCAGATTGCGGAGGCAAGAAGTGCACTGGCTAAACTTGGTGGTGCGATGCTAATGGAAGAGGTAGATGATTTAATAATGGATCTGGAGAAAGCCGGGATCCTATTAATTCCAATCGTAAAATGAGGTAAAAATGAAATACAAAGATGTAGAAATTACAGATGTTGTGAAGGATGGCGTAGGCGCATGCTCTGCAGTCGTAGATGGGAAAAAGGTATCCTATAAATACGCTCCAGAAGCAGGAACTGGGAACAGGTTTGCTCTGGGTGCTGTGCATTCAGATATCGATGCCCATGAAAAGGGGAAAGCCAGAGTAAAGGCTGATGAGATCCATGCCCGGAATAGAATTGAAAATGCTCCCAAAACCCCCAAAAAGAAAGCTGGTGCTTAATGGCTAAAAAAGATGCTGACAAATTAATCAAAGAGGGATCTGCAGCAGTTAAGCGGGTAAATGCATCGAACCCACTTGGATCCGTGGATCCCTCAGAACAAATGCCATCCCCTGAAGATATGGCGGTATTGATTGATCATATCATCCGGGCAGCAGCGGAAGCTATTGAGCCAGATGTAGGTGGGAATATTCAGCACAGGACAAAGATCGTTCAGGCTCTGGTGGTTCCAGCTACGAAGCTCAGGGAATTTATAGATGCTATGGTTAATCAGTATCTTGAAGATAACAGGCAGGCGATCGTGCTCTCCCAAAAAGGGCTATACTCTCAGGCAAACGATCTGATCCAGAAAGCTGCAGGGATTGAGCTTGTGCTGATGGCAGCAAGTGCATTTATGCCATCTTTGAAACTGGTGGACATTCCAGATCTGTATAAACAGCGTGAGGTCGTTCAGTGGATGTATGCCATGACTTCAAATGAGGTTACTGCTACCGGGGAAAAGGAAGCAGCATTGGATGATCTACATGCAGCGGAAAAGAATCTGAAGCTGGCTGATGATCTGATCCATGTTTTGGGTGAGAGTGGAATGCTGGATGCCAAAAAGATGAAGCTGGTTAAAAAGTATCAGTTTATTAGGGAGCCAATAGAGGATCCAAAGGATATCCCCTAATGACTGCAGATCTGAACCCGGTGCTGATGATTTTTAAGGCAGACTATCACGATAATGGAATCATTGTGATCTGCCCAGCTTGCCAGCATGAGGAAATAGTGGATCGTGATGAATTCGATGTCCAGATGCAGATCTGCCCGGAATGTGAGGATAAGCATATCCAAAGTGAGCTCACTACTGAAGAGCGGATGGAATCCATCAAAGCGTTCCTGAAGCTCTCATGGGGTACTGATGGGGATGTGGAAGATCTGGGAGCCTGCAGCATCATTGGGAAGGATCTCGGGCTCAAAGGCGGGTTATTCAAGATGAATGATTCGAAGCGTGGAGTGTTTTATATAGCCCTATCTGTGAAGGATCTGGCTGTGGATGTTATGATAGATCCAAATTTATAAACGGAAGGAAATAGGATGCCTACTATCAGAGAATTATTAAAAGATGGAGATCAGGACAAGCTGGCTGCTGCTGTATTGGATCGCCATGCAGCAGGCGTGATGGGTGTGGATATGGGATCCCCGGAAGGTGATCGAACAGTGTATGCCATCCCCAGAGGAAGAGCAGCAGGAAAAGCCACTGCAATGCTGCAGGAACGGATCCTGAAGATCATTGGTGCTGCTGAATATGCAGAGAAGAGCCATTTGATTAATGGAACTATCAAAGGGTTTAATGTGCCTGCTATCAAAGTGGGAGCCTATACATTGAGGCAATCCAGAGCTCACTGTAGAGCCAAGACAGCTTCTATCCAGATCCTGAGAGCTAATTATGGGAACTGGGATCTGATCAAATCCTTCAGATATACCCGGGGAAAAGTGGAGAGTAAACTGGAAGCACTGGGGAAAGCCCGGAACCATGCCATGAAGCTCACCAAATCCGGAGACAGGTGGGCACATCTTGGAGATCCAGATAAGAACTGGCAGATAGATTATGACCGGGAAAACGGAAATTATCAGCACCATTGCCTCAAATGCAAAAGCAGTTTCATGGGGCATAAGCACAGGCTGATCTGCAGAAAGTGTGATCCTAATGGCTGATAAAAAGTTTTTCCTGATATTTGACAAGGATGGGATCCTGATCGGAAAGCTATCTTACTCTGGGGTATCTGCTGATACTCAGGCACACATCCTGAAGGGCTTAGAGATCAATGGATCCACTGTAGAGGAAGCTACCCAAGCTGCTTATGATCTTCGCAAAGTATGGAAGGGGATGGAGTAATGGCTGCTGGTGTAACTACTCAGGAAATGGATCCAGATCTATCTCAGGATATTGAATGCCCTCACTGTATGGCTGAAATATCTGTGGAGCCTACCCAAGAAAAATACAGCCTGATCAAATGCTGGAATTGTGGTATGGAATCTGAATGGGATGGAACGATCCTCATAGATGTGGAAGGTGATTAAATGGCTAAAAAAATACACCTAATGGGAGATCTGCTCTATACCCTATGCGGTAAAGATCTGGATCTGGTGGAAGCCAAGCTGCTACCTGTAAATCGTGCCTGAAATTAGCACATGATGAATACCCAAAAAAGATCCGGGCAAGTGGACAGGAACCATACCCGGCTATTACAACTGAGAGCAGTGCAGTAGAGGCATTATCAGAAGCCATTACTGCAGGGAAGAGTTCAGGATCGATCAGGATGGAACTGAGGTATTCTATTTTGACGGGATCCCCCTGGTAGTATTCTACCGGATGAAGCATACCATTGAAACAAGCGGTATCGGAATAGATATGAAAACATTGCAGCAGTATAGATTGCTGTATGAAAAGAAAGTGAGGATAGATTGAAGTTTTTTAAAAACACCAAACGGAAGGTACTCATGCGGATAGCTGATCATCTTTTAGGTGCTGGTAAGAATAGCATTGTAGGAATTGAAGCCCTAAGTGGGATCAGAGATCTATTGTCAGGATGGATCACAAAAGAATTCGGATTCTGCTGGAATTGCCAGTGGTTCGATATGACAAAACCCAATGCAGATGTTATGGAACGCTTGGGAAAATGTAGAGTGAATCCCCCGGTAGTAAATACAGCGAAGTTCCCAGCTATTAAAGGTGGTGATTGGTGTGGATCCTTTTCGTTCAGGAAGATCGATATGAGGAAAAATCTACCAAGCAAAATACCACGGGAACCTCTTTTGCCATCAAAAGAAACTGCAGTGGAAGGCGGTCTAAACTAATGAAAAAGATGTATTCGATTTTAATGATAATGATCCTGCTGATAGTGGTAGGATGTGAGATCCCAAATCCAGTAGCTCCATTGCTGCCAGATACGGTTACGATTTATGATACTGTAGAGGTAGAAATCAATGATCAATTTTTCGATGATATGGTGCTCTATGTAAATGTGGAAGTGTTGAATTGGAGTTATGACAGCACAGCCCAGATCCTAACCGGGATACTTGAAGCAGATCCAGTGGTAACAGAAGAGATCATGATTTTTACGAAGAGGGCTCAGGTAGGATATGATATCTCAGGTGGTATAACCAGATTGGAACCTGATCAGTGGTGGATGCACCCAGATTGGAACGGTTTGATTCAGTTCGAAATGGATATCCATTACAAGCCAATAGAGACTCCTGTGGCATGGGTAGATCCCCAGAGAACGATAGGTGATTAGATGATCCCTATACTATTAGCAGTCGTGATGATCCTTGCAGCGATGGCAGGGGCAGTGTTACACCAGATTCAAATCTATTTTGGAACGGATATGGGATATTACCAAGTATGGATCTGGGCAGCGGTAGGCATGGCTGGTATCGGTATGCTCACAGTTATTGTGGCGCATTTCATGGATATTGCCAAGCTGAAGATGAAGGTGAAGCTGGAAGAGCTCATAATGATCCGGAATAATCCAGATATACCTATGGATCAAAAGGTAGAGTTAGCAGCTAAGGCATATTGTGAGATCTACTTCCCACCTAAGAAAAATACACCGGAGCACATAGCTGATATGGCAAAGGTATTTAAGGCAGGATGTATCTGGCTGGCTAACCCCCAGCGTGAAACCCTACCAGAGTAAAGCATTAGCCAAAAACGGACATACGATAGGCTAAGGGGGATGGCAAGGTGGTTATCCCCCAAACTTTAGCAGGATAGCAGTTACACGGCGCACAAGTGTAACAGATAAGCAGGACAGGGATCAGGGAGCTTTCGGGCTCCCTTTTTTTTTATTGCAAAACGTAAAACGGGCAGTGCATATTGACACATAGGATGCCTAAGCCTAAAGAAAACAAAAGTCTCATTACTATCAAGGCTAAGAAAAAGAAGCCAGTAGCTAAGGCTACAAAATATGATCCAGCGATGCTTCAAGTCGTTGAAAAACACGTATTTAATACAGGTAAAATGGATGGTGTGTGGGATAATTTGGATATCTCAAAGGCTACATTCTTTAGGTGGTTACGAGACAAACGAGACTTAAAAGAGGTGGTTTCCCGGGCACAGGCGGAACGTACAAGGCTGGTGCAGCATGAGTTCAATGGTGAAATGAAGGAAGCTGTGGATTCCCTCTTCAATCTCATGAGGGGATATTTTAAATCTGAGAAGAAAACATACGTGACAGCATCCAGAAATGATCAGGTGGATGAGCATGGTGGTGTGGTAAAGGTAGGGGAAGAGATTTACCGGACAGTGGATATCAGGCATGAGATCGTAGAGAAGTGGTATCCTGCAGATCTGAGAGCCATTGAGAAAGTTCTGGGAAGGGAACCCCTGATGGAGATCCTATTCATGGATCAGCTAACCCAGTATCTGCCAAAGGTAGATGAAGAGCTATACCAGCAGCTTTTTGGGATAGGGGATACCGGATGGGATATGCCAAAGTTTACCGGGATGAGTATTCTAAACCCACAGGTGGATCTGATTAAGCTCCGGTTCATGGAGATCGTAATCCAGAACAGGTTTGATCGTGGATCCCTGTCAATGGATAAATGGATAGAGTATAACGCAAAGCTGAAGCAGCTACAGGGGCAGATCTCAGACAGGATCGAAACCAGAGCCCAGAGGCTGATGAATGGCAGATCCTATTCAGAGATCGTGGAGCAATATGTAGAACGCTGGAAAAAGATGCTCAGTGTGCTCAGGTTCGCATTAGAGGAAGAGCTACCCCAGACTAAAAAGAATGCTCTAATGATTGAGAAGATCATGGTGAGCGTGGTGGATACCATGAATGAAAGGGGTAAGAGCGATGCCGATCTGCAACCCCTCAAGTCCTAAAGCAGACACTACCAATCCATTCAAGGTAACGAATCAGGCATACGATGCTGCCCACTATGAACGGGAAGCAATAGAGCGTAAAGAAATCTCCCAGAAACCAAAGAAAAAAGGATCTATATGGCGCATTGAGCCCGTGGATCCGATCACCTTTATAGAACGCTACATTGGAACCAGAAGCCTCTCAGAGAAGCAGATAGCTGTTACCCGGGATATGTTCGGGGATAACCCTACCAAGCACTTTTTCGAAGTAGAAATGGCGATCCTGAAAAACGGGCAGGGATCTGGTAAGAATTTCCTTATGGTTCGTCTGGTGGTATATCTGCTGTATCTCTGGTGCTGCTTGGAAGATCCGCATAAGTATTTTGGACTGGCTCACAATGAGCACTTTGATATCCTGAACTTCTCACAGGTAAATGCACAGCAGGCAAAGAATGTATTTTTCCGGGCACTGGCTGATATCATCCAGCTAACAAAGGATCCAGTGACTGGGAATAATTGGTTTGTTCAGCACCAAGATTTTAGGATAGCAGCGTTCTCCAGGGGAAACATAAAGGAAAAAGAATTATCAATCCCAAATAGGAATCTGGGCTTTGGTGGGATCCGGGTTTATTGTCTGGATACTACAGCCAAATCAGTAGAGGGTTATACGATCTGGGTAACTATTCTGGATGAACCTTCAAGGGCTAATTCAGCAGCCACGTATGCAGTAGCAAAGCACCAGTACATGACAGCATACACAAATCAGAAAACACGCTTCACGAACCCCCATCACAGGATCACGATCGTATTCAGCTATCCAGAGCAGGAAGTGAATGATCTGCTGGTGGAGCTCTTCGATCTATACAGTAAAAACCCCAAAGAAAACTCACATGAGATCATAGATGGGATCCTAACAGCTTGGTATGCTACTTATGTATTCAATGCAAAAGATCAGCTACTGAAAAAGGAGCAATACTTGAAGGATCATAAGAACGATCCGGTAGATGCAGATCGTAGATGGCGGGCAATCGTTCCACCAAATATTTATGGCTTTTTCATGCCTCACTTTGGGAAGGTGAATGATTGTGCCAATCCAAATCTGATCAGCCCGGTTCAGTACAAAGAAACCGTGAACGTGAGATCTGAAACGGTGAAGGGAGTTCTGCAGGAAGTCAATTATGCTGCTCTGGAGCTCACAGGGGTAAAGGGTGACAATCTGGATCGCTACTGGGGTGCTGACTTCGCTACGAACAAAGATAGGCTGGTGATCGTAGGTGGTTATGCTGCTAAGACTGATCGCCCGGTGGATGAGTTCGCTTATTCATTCAGGGATGGCACTGGGCAGGAAGTATTCAAATCCAAAGTTATAGACTGCAGACCAGTTATTGATATCATCCTTGTATGGGAATCTCCAAAGCCCGGATGGGTGATCGATTACCAGAATGTAGAGAACATTATTCTGGATCTATTCAAAAACTATTATCCCCACAGTAGAGCTCTCCATTTTGATCAGTGGAATACTGAGAGCATAAGGCAGAAAGTGCTGGATGCTGGGGTATCGAACTGTGAGAAATTATCGTTCTCAAATCCTATGCAGTTACTGTATGGGAAGCTGGTAAGGCATCTTGTGTGGAATAATGCCATAGAGTATTTGGATAATGCCATCCTGCAGCGTGAAATGAGCCAGTTAAGCCTCTTGAATAACATTAAGCTGGATCACCAAAAAGATGGATCCAAAGATATCTGGGATGCCATGATGATTGCCACGAACCTGATCATGGAGCATGGTTTCATGGGCAAGCGGATGGATTTTGACTCTGGGGAAGATCATGATGTAGATGCTGAAATGGATGAAATGCTGGTGATCTTTGACAAGGCATATACAAACTTTGTAGATACCCACAGCAGGAAGCCAAAGGATACTCAGGAAATGCAGCAGTGGCTTAAAACAGCCTACAAGCAGGAATGGGCATTGGCTGAAGTGGATATGATGCACCATAGCTGGAGTGCATGGGCATCTACCCTGAATGCTAAGATGGCGAAGCTGGGGATCCGCACTACCGGGAAAGTATCTCCAATGGCTCAGAGGCATGATCAGGATGGACTGATGGACGATATAGCAGCACAGGGATCCACAATGGAAGAGGATTTGGAGCAGATGGAAGATGGCGGGAATCTCATTTACTAATGGTCTATATCAGCAAACAGGATCAGAAATATTACCGATACAAAATGAGTATGATGATCGCAGATACCCTGCAGGAGCTTATGGATATGGCTACTCTGGTGGGTGTGGATCACAAGTGGATCAAGGATCATAACGGGATCCCTTTATTCTGGATCTGTAAAGAAATGAAGGCTAAGGCTATTACAGCCGGGGCAGATGAAGTAAACCTTAGATGGATAATTAGCAGAATAGGGGAAATGGGTAAATGAAAAAGGTGCTCCAGCGCGTGGTAAGTGCTTCCAAAGGGGATTGTGCCCGGGCAGTTCTGGCAAGTTTATTCGAAGTGGATCTGGAGCAGATAGATCCAGAGACAGCAACCCCAGCAACCCCAGCAAAACAGGTGAAGGCTATCCGGAAGGTGTTTGAAGGTCATGGCTATGCAGGCTGGTTCCCCAGCGGGCGGTGGCAGTATCGCAAAAACCTCAGAACAATCATGAAGATGGATGGCGGTGTAAATGGGTACTTCTATGGGGTAGTGCCTTCCCAGACTCTGGAAGGGGTATCTCATGCGGTGGTGATAGATAAGCACGGGAATATTGTACACGATCCAAACCCTAACCAGAAAGCTCTGAAGCTAACATGGCGGGATCTCACCATGATTTATACTACCCAGCGGATCATTTTCACGAAGGAAGGTGAGTTTATGTATCTGGCTGACTATGAGAAGCAGAGGGATGCAGAATGATTGAGTCAACACAATACATGCACACCGATGAGCCAGACGGATACTTGAAGATTGGTGTTATGAACGATGGCAAAGTCGTGCGGATCGACTGGGCGGATGTCTGGGCAATAATCCAGCTTGAGAAAACCACAGTGAAGGACATACTGGTAGGCGCTCAGAAAATGGCGAACGTTGCAGTACCGGAATTCAAGGGCGACGAATACGATTATGTTATTGAGATATTGGAAGACTTCAAGAAAGACAGTGACCACTCGGAAATCTACTCAGAAACCGAAGTAATGCACCTGATGCGCAGGGTCGTAACGAGGATGCTCACCCGTGGCTGAGACAGTCCACATCCCAAAGGTCAATGATGATGCCACTAACTTCCCCTGCTGGATGCCTCTGGTAACTGGGAAGGGTGAGGATAAGAAGAGACTCAAGCCCACCATAGGATGCCAATGTGGGAGCTTTTGCGGTATAGGGCTGCATCATGTTCATGCAGATGGAAGGGTAACAGCTTCATTTTATCACAGTAACAAAGATTTCACCCACAAGGGGAGACAGTACAAGGGAGATCCCCGGGGCTGTGGATGGCATGTATATCTGGTTCTGGAAAATTATGACTGGGGAGAGTATCCCCCGGAAGAGGAAGATGCATGAGTACCTACGCTGAAGCAAAAGAACATGGAGATTTAAGGATTGGTAAGATGTGGCTGGATGCGATGCCAGCAATAATATTTGGGAAGGAAGCGGTGAATTATATGGCTCTGGGAGTAACAAAGGATACAGCGGTATCAGGTGGACGTGTAATCGATATCAGAAGAAAGCGTGATGCTGCTTCAGCACATGAGCAGCCCAAAGTGGGCAAAGCTAAAGATCAGCAGGCAGCAGAAGATATCCTGAAGGGCTTTCTCGATAATGATGAAGCGATGGATGCAGAGGTAGGTAGGGAAACCGTCTATCTGAGTGAGCAGGACTGTATTACACTTCTCAGGCGTGGGATAGCTGCAGGCAGAATATTTGCCCGGGAAGAGCGTTTAAGATGATCCAGCCCGTAAAACTTTCCCCAGAGCATGAAGAAAAATTTAACGATATCCCCATCACAAGGAAATATCTATCCCCCAACATTACGGGGGATCCTTCCCCAGAGCAAACACTGGAAGCATATCAGAACCTGTGGGGATGGCTGCATGAGATCTTTGAACTGCTGCATGAGGGATCGCCATTTAGCTTTTCCGGGCAAACAAAAGGTGAGATTGAGCGGGCGGTTAGGGGATACAAAAACTCAATGGAAATCATATCCGACTACCATGCTTCCCTCACTCACAGATCTGTCATGAAGAGGCTGCTGGCAATGTTCACCGATAAGGGGGAGATCCAGAAGCTGATGGACGAATTACAGTCACAGGGAATTGAGATCCCCCAGAGCATGAGATCAAATGAATTCTGGGAGAAGTTCTAATGAGCCCTTTACAGATAGCTATTGCAGTTCTGGGGTATGTAATAGTAGGGATTATCGTGAACCTGTATTCGGAAATATGGTTCTATCCCCCCCGGAATCCAGATGCCTCATTTTACACATGGGATAAGAGCCTTACCCGGATCCTGCTCTGGTGGTTCGGTATCTTCAGAATGCTATGGCTTAAATGAAAGCACTCTCAGTAGTTCAGCCATATCCATCATGGATAGCTGCAGGCATTAAGACAATCGAAACCAGAACATGGAAAACAGATTTCAGGGGCAGGATCCTGATATGTGCCAGCATGACAAAGCAGATCATCCCCTCACCATTCTGGCAGGCTGTGCTGCAGGGGCATGAATTCCCCAAAGGTGTAGCATTATGTACTGCAGAGATCTTAGACTGCAGACCAATGACAACACTGGATCAGGCATTAGCTTGCTGTGAGTATTATGAGGGTGCATTCTCATGGGTACTGGGGAACGTCCGGAGAGTTAATCAATTTCACGTAAAGGGTGCTTTGGGGCTTTTTAACGTGGATTGGGAAGAGGGGGATCTTATGGCAGATCTCCTTCCCCCACAATTATCATTATTCAAATAGGGAATACTATGCAAACACCATTCAGAATCAAAAGAGCATTAGATGATCCATTCAGCTTGCACAAAAAAGAATCAAAAGGGAAGCCGGGCAAAATGCCAGATAACGGGTTCAGGGATATCCACCAGATCCTTCAAGAGCTCAGGAAGGCTGTAGGATCCAATATCACAATAGCAGCTATACTGGAAGATAACGGGCTGCTGCTATCCTTCAGCTTCCACAAGATCCCCAAGTATAAAGAGCTCCCAATGTTTCATGCAGCTATGGAACCTGAAGATTGGTACGAACCTACATCCAGCACTATTACAGTGGTGTCAGATGGAATAAAGGAATATTTGAAAAAGGCTCCGGAGCATATCAGAGAAGCCCGGATCCAGAAACGCAAAAAATAATATATCTGGGAACTCATAAATGATCAGTTTAAGTTCGCGGCAGGCAGGAGTTCCGAAGGGCGGTAAACCACGTTCCCCGGAACTTTTTTCTATTTTAGGAGATTTACATGGCTAAACCAGACGATCTAAACCCCTCTAAAAACGATAGCTGGCAAGACAATCAGGCTCTTGAAGAGAGGCAGATGGCTGAAAAGTATCTTGCTAAGTCCGGGGGCTCTTCGCTTCAGGATCTGGCTGAACAGGTTTCCCGGGATATCAGCCCAATCATGAAGGCTATTCTGGATCAAAACGGACTTGCAGACGATGGAACTCCATTAGCTGAGATCCTCACCAATGATCCGAAGGCTATGAAGTCATTTGAAAAAATGATGAAGGGCAAGAGTGTTGAATCTCTGATGAAAACCCATATAGATAGCCTCACTGATATGGTTACGACAATGCAGATCGATCCTGATATCACCCGGGACAGTATCGATAACTATGATTTCATCCATGAACGGGTGAAGCCTGTGGTGCTCAGGAGAGCAGGAAACAGCATCCCAGCCCGGATGATCAAACAGTATAGATTCCACCAGCTAACAGAATTCGCAAAAAACAGTGATGGAAAACGTCCCGGCTTCAAGCTGGTGTTCTCAGATTCAGACTACAAACCCACCAAAGCAGAGCAGAAAACTCTCCGGAAGTTCGAAGAGGTCTTTGCCAATAAATTCTTTTTCGTTCCAAATGAGAACAAACCCAATCTGGGTAAATGGCTCAGTTACGCCTTCAGTGATTTCTTTGATATGGATAAGATCGCTATTGAGGTAGTGAGAACAACTGCTTCCACAAATAAGAAAGCAAACTACAAAGGGGAACCGCTGGGCTTAATGCTCGTAGATGCTGGATCCATCATGCACGTAGTTCCCAAGCAAAAGGGAGCCCAGTTAGATCAGTGGCGATGGGATAGGCATGATTTCGAAGGCAAGCTGGAAGAGGCTGGAATAGAATTCGAATATGTGGACGATTACAGATATCTCCAAGTAGATCGCAATGGTGTCAGGCAGATGGCTTATACGGAAGCCAATATGATTCTATCTCATGCATTTGGATCCTCAGATATGAATGAGCAGTTTCAAGGGTTCAGTATTATTGAGCAAAGCCTGCAGATAATCCGATATATCATTGACTCAATTATTTATAACTACACTCGCAGATCCAGCGGTACAATGCCGAAGGGTATGATCAATGTAGTGGGTGCTACTGAGGACGGTTTTTCCCGGCAGGAAATGGAAACATTCAGGAAGATCATCTGGGGTATAGCATCCGGGCGTAAAGACAAATGGAAGTACCCGGTTCTGGGAACTCCCAAAGGCGTGAAAACTGAGTTCATAAAGTTCCACGAATCATCCCGTGAAATGGAGGATTTTACGTGGTTATCTACTCTCTTCAGTGTGATGTGCTCATTAGCTGGTATGGATCCAGAGAACATAGCAATGGCATCCCAGAAAAATGTAATAGGCAAATCATCCATGTTCGGAAGATCTGAGGAAGAGGGAGCTAATTACAGATCTCAGGATGAAGGGTTACGCTTTTATCTCACCTATACTGCAGGCATTATCAATGGATCTGGCATCATCGAACAGCTTACCGGGCTGGAAGGTGTTGTGTGGGAGTTCGTAGGTCTGGATGTAGAAGATGAAACTAAAAAACGTGCTCTGGAAAAATCTGCTCTGGAAACCTCTGCATCTATCAATGATCTGCTGACTGCTCAGGACAAGGAAACGAAGGAACTGATATTCGGTGGAGAGAACATATTTGATATCCCGGGAATAGGGAATACCACTGTTATTCAGTTAATCCTTCAAGCACTGCAGGCGAAAGCTCAGAAAGAAATGGGTGATCAGTTCGGTTTCTTTGGTGGTGAAGATGGCGGGGCAGAACCCCCACCTTTTGAACCCCAGATGCCTAATGCAGCGGAGCCAGATGAAGCAGGGAAGCCAGAGATCCCCGGGGCTCCAAAACCAGCAGCTAAACCCAAAAAAGAAGTAGAGGCTCCAGATAGATCCAAAGCCTCTGATGCTGCCCCCATTAAGAAGAGCATCCCCCATGTGATGATAAGGGTAGTTCATGACTAAGCACAAAGCTCTGGATTTTGGTATTGATCAGGAACTGATGAAGAGCTCCCCCGGGCAGCGTATTTCTGCTGTGAAGGATCTGGCTCATGTGCTGGATGTAGGTAATCTGATAGAGATCTCCCAGATGCATAAAGCATCTAAATCAGAATCTATCGATGAACCCCATGAGAACCCTGTGATCTGGGAACTGGAAAAGCAGTTTTTTGCTCTCTGGGATCCCAAAACGATCATAAAGGAAATCCTCACAGGGATTGGAATTGGATCCAAATACTTCAAATCACTCCATTTCGATTTACTCAAAGCTAAGAAGTACCAGCTATATAAGGCTGATGGACAGCCCCTGAACGATGCTGAAGTAGAGCGGTTAGAGAAGATCATCCAGAAAGCATTGAAGGTGGATATGGCTACTGTCAGGAAGCTGATAGTGCGATCTGCTGCAGCAGGGAAGCTGGCTGAAGGAACTCTGATGGGTACTGGACTGCCTATCAATCTCTCCAAACTCCCCAAGACTCTGAAGGATGCGATTAAAACGCTGAAGCTCACCCAGAGAGAAGTGAGATCTATCCAGTGGGCTTTTGAACACGCTGCTACAAATATCACAGCGGTAACTGAGAGAGCCCGGCTAAAAATCAAGAGAACAGTTCTGGAAGGGATCCAAACACGGACTTCCCCAAAGGTACTTGCAAATAAATTGTACAATGAAGTAGCTTTGGATCCCAGATCTGTAATGAACCGGGATTGGGAGCGGGTAGCCATAACAGAAATGAACAGATCTTCAAATGATGCTTTTCTCTCTGCTATGGATGAAGGGGAATATGTGCTGGGGAATTCCCATGACGATGCCTGTCCCCACTGCAAAAGATTGATTGATCTGAAGATCTATAAAGTCACTCATGATCCACCATCGTTCTATGGGGATCTTGATCCCAAGAGCAAGGAATACAAGGATCTGGCAGAACGCTGGGAAAATGAGGTATGGATAGGTAAAACGAACGTAGGACGATCTACCAGCCCCCGGAAGCAGACTGAAGGCGGATTAGTGGATAGGGAGCACAGTGAGCTCAGTATGCCCGTGCTGCCCCTACATCCTCACTGCAGATGCAGATGGAGCAGATGGATCCCAGATCTATACTATTTGAAAGCTGGCAGGGTAGCATACGCTACTGATGCAGAAACAAAATTGGAGCAGGCGGATTGGCTGAAACGCAATCCCCTGTATAACATAGGGAAAGCAGCATAGGGAGTAACATGAAGGAAGCCACAATAATCAATGAGTTTAAGCAGACTCATGGGCGTATCGATGAACTTGCTGATGGGATGAATATTATGACAGATCATGTATCCGGGCTTTTGCTCAGATGCCGGGCACATGATAACCTGATAAACCGTAGCTGGATCCTCTCCAGATTCATATCCCATAGGCGGGTAGTGAAGGAAATGGTAAGGATCAATGAGGATGAGATTTACATCCGGAAGGAAGAGGCTCGGATCAAAGCCCGGAATGCCCGTGAAGCTGATTTGGCACGTAAGCAGCAGGAAATGGCAGATGCCAAAGAAGAGGAAATCGATAACCGGGAAAAGAAATTGAACCGCCAGATCCGGAAGGGGAAAAAATAATGAAAGCCAAATCACAATTTTATAAAGAATACACTCAAATATGGCTCCCAGATCCACTGAGATCTCCACTAACCCTGAAGATCTTTTGGTATCGCAGAATCTGGAATGCTACACTGGGTAGATTGATTAGTGCAATCGCAGCAAAATTCAAAAAAGATGAAGAGCCTGAAGAGGTCATATCTTTAGCTTCGCAGAGTGAAGTGGAAGCCCCCCCAAAGTTAGAAGTGGTGGTAAATACTGATGGATAAAGACAGCATAATTATAACTGATGAGCATCTAAGCTCTCTGGGAATTACACCAGAGGGCATTTTGCTTTTGAAGGTTCCTATCGATACTTCAAACGCTGCCCTTAGAATGGCAATGGAAGAGGTCAAAAAGGTAGTATTCGGATCCGTGGGTTATTACCCCGGATTACTTATTATCCCAGCGGATGTAGAACTCACATCGATGCGGATAGATCAGTTAGAAAATATGCGGAATGAGATCGATGGGATCCTTCAGTGGAAACTTTCAGCAGAACACGGGGTAGGGGACAAAAATTGATATCCTACGATAAACGAAAGGTGATATAGCCATGAAACCGATTTTACTACCAGCCAAAATGCTCAAAGGCGGATCCGCCCGGATCCGTGGACGTGTAAAGCAGCACCAGAGACAAACCAAATCTGGGAAAACCGTAATCGTTCAGGAGCATAAAAGGGATGTAGGTGCTGAAGCTGAAGCCCTCATGGGCAAGTTCAAAGCTGCCTTATCTCAGGGTGATATCTCTGGAGCTACAGCGATCCAGCTTAAACTGCAGGCACTGGTGGATGGGATTGGTGGTGGTGCGATCGAACCCCGGGAAAAGAAAGCTGCTCCCCAGAAAAAGGATACTGATTTTGCTGCAAACAGACTTCCCCCCTCAATCGAAGCTCAGGTGAAAAAGCTGGCTAATGAACCAGATGATCCCCGGGATGAGCGTGAAGGCATCATGCAGCGTGAAGAGCGGATAGAGCGTGAGCGCATGGCTACCAAGCTCTCCCCAGAGCAGGAAGCCACTGAGATCAAAAATAAAGAGATCCAATCTGCTACGCTGGAAGCTGAAGGGCAGTTTCATCGCCAATGGAATTCCGATAACAAGCTCAGGGACTTCAATGCTGAACGGCAAAAAGAGCGTGATGCTCAGGAACCATTTAATGCCCCCCGTGAGGAAGCCCGGACTATCAGGGAGAGTATCCAATCGCTCAGGGGTAAGATGGCTATGAATATGGAATCCTATGATGCTGAAGCTGAAGCACTGATCTTGAAGCTGGAATCCCATAAGGATCAGTTCAAGTGGGAACTGGATGCCTTTATAGAATTACACGAAGATAAAAAGCGTGAAGTGAAGTTTGATACAGTCAAATTTGATCGCCAAGATTATGTAGTAGTTCGCAGGAAGCTACACAATATGAGCGGAAGAGGTGGGAACCAGATGGAATACACTCTGGCAAAACCACGAACCACTGGCAAAACATACATTGCATGGCGAAACGAAAAGCATGGCACATGGTCACGGGTAGCCTCACTGGGTATGCTCGGAAAGCTGGACAAGGAAGGTGCTGCTTCAGTTCGTGCAAAGGCAGTAGAAGCCGGGCTGATCGGTAAGAAAAAGAAATCTATCTATGGCGAACCCAATACGGGCGAATACACTGCAGCACCAGTTCCCAAAAAAGCTGAAGATGCTATCATAGAATTCAGCATACCTCACTCCGGACGTGGGATGTTTGTTCATACAAATCTGGAGCTCAAAGGTCGTGGTGTTCACGTACTCGGGGATGGAACGTCTCACCCCAGAGGATTACGTGATTACAAAATCACTGATAACATGGTAGCAAAGCTGGAGAGTGGACAGTACAAGGATCAGGTGAGATTCAGGAAGGGCATAGAGCATGATTTCGATATGCCTAAGCCCAGCATACTATTAATGCTGAAGGGTAGAGTATCCCAGCACATGCGGAGAAACAAATCTGGGAAGATCTCTCTGGTGAAGGAACATAGTAATAGCCGGATGAAGGCACTCATGGAGAACAAAACTCCCCCAAAGGCATCCCCTAAAAATGGATCCATCATGCCATATTCACAATTCAGGGAAAACTATCTGGATAAGCTGAAGGCTCAGTATCCCGGCGATACCAATGCGGTGAAGGCGGGGATCCACAAATTCGATTTAGATATAGCTGAAGGAAAAGAACGGGCAAGAGCTCTATCTACCAAGCTGGTTAAGAAAACTGAGAGTATTACTGCAGTGGAATTAGCAGAGCGGATCCGGAACAGTTCAGATTATGATGGGCTGGCTTACAATTTCCTCACAATGAATACAGATGCAGTCCCTGTATCTATCTCTGGTGGTAAGGGTGAAGATGCTCCAGAATTACCCCCACTGGGAACCAAGTACCAGAACCTGAAGAGTGGACGAACTTCTGTAGTCGTGGATCATTACGATCTGGGGGATGGGGAATTCTCAGTAACGCTCAATAGTGAGAGCGGATCCATGAATGAGTTTATTCCCAATCTGAAAAAGTTTTACAAAGAAGTCCCCTATGATACTCCATTCAAGGGGAAAAAATCACCAGCAGTTCCAGCAGACAGCGGTGTAACAAAGCTATCTCCCAAGTTCAAAAATATTGTCCAGAATATTGAATCTGATGTAAAACGGAATAGCCCGGATGCAGATGCCAAGTTACTATCGATGAAGGTTATCAATAAGATGAAGGAAAAGCGAAACTCTGCTGCTCCTGCTGCAAAGGATGGCTGGATAGAAGCAATCGATGTGATGGAAATAGCCCACAAAACTCTGGATCCGAAGCATACAACTGCAAAGGAAATGCACTCTGGGGATAAGCCAGATCCCAAAACCCGGGATGAAGATGCCTCTGCTGCAGTACCTAAAAAGAAATCATCCAAACCCCATCCTGATTACATGGATCATGCGAAAGCAATCCAGCAGCAAATAGGTGGAAAAGCCTTGTACATGATTGGAGCCAAAAACGTAGCTGGTGGAGCAGATCCCCAGACCGGGCTCGGATATCTCTCATTCAGGATCGGTAAAAATACAAAGGGCGTGAACTACATTAAGGTTCAGCTTAACGGCATGGATACCTATGATGTGGAATATGGAAAAGTTCGTGGTGGTATGAACCCATCCTACAAAGTGATCTCCACTGATGAAGGCATGTACAATGATATGCTCCGTGGATCCATAGAGCGGAATACAGAATTATATACTTCTCTGGGCACTATGGGCAAAAGCATCGATGCAGATCCTAAGCTGGAAAAATACCCCCTGATGAAGAGCACGGTGAAGCAGCACCAGCGTAAAACCAAAACAGGCAAGGTGGTTCAAGTAAAACAGCATGAGGATTCCAGATCTAAAGGCATGAAGCCATCCCCAAAATCTGTTCAGCTTGTAAACTCGATTAAGGCTGATGAGAAAGTTACCGGGGCTGAACTGGTGGTAGGAACTGAGCGGGGTAAGAAAGTGGCTTTTGTTCATGTGTACGTGAAGGGAGCCAAGAAACCCAATTCATGGGGATTGGATGTAGGTCATGATGAAAAGGGTAGGGATTTCTATATGATCCCCCAGACGTTCATTGAGAACCCTGAAAAGGGTGGCAAGGATTCTGGTGCAAGCAAATGGGATAATGCCTCTGAAAAAGAAATTCTGGCAGCTATGGGTGATCCTAAAGCAAACATCCCTGATTCCGTACTGGCAAAGCACGGAATCAAACCGATGGCTTCTGATAGCCCGTTCTCTACAAAAGACAAAAACAAAAGGGCATCTGGTAAAGTTATCCCTACTCCAAAATCTACAAATACTGAGATCAATGTTACTGTAGGAATGATAGATATCAGACAGTACAAAAACCCTGCAGATGGCAGCACAAAAACTGAGTTCATGAAGGTAGCCAATGATCTCAAAACAGTTTCAGATATCGATCCTAAATCAGCAGAAGCTGTGAAAGCAGGCAAGCTGTTTGATAAATGGAAATCTGATAACAAAATTGAACTGAAGGGTTCGGGATCCAAAAGCTCTGATGAAGATGTGGATCTCTTCGAACAGTATGAAACGCTCCCCCAAAAGGTTCAGGATGTTCTGGCTGAATTCGGTGAAATGGATGAAACCTATCCAGTCATGAAAAAGCTGGAAGCAGCACTGAAGCCTCTGGGCTATACTTTTGAATGGGGATTAGATGCAGTTCCCCACAGCCTCAAAAAGATTGAAAAGGGCATGGAGATCATCATAGATGCTGTGAAGTACCCAATGATGATTAAAGCTCTCCAGATCGATTATGTGGACAGTGCTGGGCTCTCCAAGAGCTTAGACTTCACCAAGTCCGGGCGTGAGCTTAAAACAGCCATTATGCAGAAGATAGGTACATGCCAATCTGAACTGCTGACAATGATTGCAGAACATGCAGCCGGGCAGCAGATCACAGATAGAGCCAGATCTGAGGTGTATGCCTATGAAGCCCCCCAGTCAGATACACCGGAACCACGTCCCCCACAGGTTCCCTATCAGGTGAAATCCAAGAGACGTGAGATTGATAAGCTGCTCCGGATCCACCGGAATCTGGAAGATAAAAAACGCTATAAATTGAGTGAATACGATTTAGCGGAATACGAATTATGAAAAAGCCTGTAGATCCAACATTTGAACTGGTCGGAGATCAGATCATGTACAAGGGAATGAATGTTACCCGTGAATTGGTTTCCGGGGATCTACACAAGGCAATGAATTCCACGGGCAAGCAGGGCGGGGTATCGGACGGGGCTCGGGACAGTTCCCAGATGATTACCCCCCCTGTAAATTTTGAGAAGAGCCTAACCTATTCCGGGCATCCGATCCGGAAGAAATATAAGTTTCAGGCACTACCCATATCGATTGAGAATCCAGCAGGATCCTTCAGGGAAGGGACTGATTCAGATGGGCATCCGTGGAGATCTCTTATCTATTTTGATTATGGATACATCCGGGGCACGATCGGAAACGATAAAGATCATGTGGATTGCTTCATAGGTCACGATCGGAACGCTACAATGGCATATATCATCCATCAAAGGGATGTGAAAACCGGGGCTTTCGATGAAGATAAGATCATGCTGGGCTGGCATTCTAAAGCTGAAGCAATCAGGGATTACAAACTTAATTATGATCGTACTGATCAGGTTATGGGATGCACTGCCATGACTATGAAGGAACTCAAAAAGAAGCTGAAGGAAACGAAGCTGAAGCCCGGGATGATAAAAGCCATAGTGAGGGCTCACATCCGGACGAACAAAAAAACCGGGAAGAGATTTCAGGTTCGTGAACATACTGATGGCAGAACTAAGAAGCAGGATGATCCCAGACAGCCCAGACGGGCAGCACAGCCTGATCAAAAGAAAATGAGGGTAAGGGCACAGGTAGATCCTACAAAGGGCAGGAAACAGGCAAAACCGGACGAAAAGAACCCAAAAGCAGCCCCTGCAGGAGAGATCAAAGTTACCAGACTATCTGAGGGTGCTGGGCATACCAAAGGCGTATTTGAAGATGCAGCCGGGAACGTGTATAAGCATTCCATGACATTAGGGCAAAAAGTTATGACTGGTGGGAAGTTTTCACGGGAAGATCCAGCGAAAACTGATGAGCACAAGATCCTATCATCACTGCAGGATCTGAGGGGAGTTCCCCGGGTAGGTGAAATGGTAGAAACCTCTGAGGGATCTGCCTTCCAGATTGAACGATTGAGGGATATTGAACCCGGTACAATGTCATACGATGACTACAAAGCCATTGAGAGCGTTCTGGAGCAAGTGAACAGGCGTGGTATCCGATATGGTGATATTGGTGCTCCTATGCGCCGTGATAATGGGGAACTGGTGCTGGCTGACTTCTCTGCTGCTCACTCTCCCACTGATGGGAAGCCTCTGGGATCCTATGATAAGGATCTGGTTCAGAATGTAATCTCCAGCGATATGCTCTCTCCGGAAGCCAAAAAGGAAATGGATATAGCCCGGGAAGATCGGATAGCTGAACTATTGGGCAAGATGGGGAAAAAGGGCAGGACGGTGGCAGATCTAAAAGCAGCCCAAAAAGAAGCCCGGGAGAAAAAGGCTGCAGTAAAACCAGTTAATCAGACTGAAACTAAAGAATTCAAAAAGTGGTTTAAGAAGTCCAAAGTGGTAAATGAAGATGGATCCCCAAAAGAAGTATTCCACGAATCCCCAGATAAGTTCACTGCCTTCGATGAGAGCCATTTAGGTGAGGGGAATGATCAGTATGGATCCGGGCACTACTTCACAAATGTAGAGAAGCAGGCAAAAGGATATGGTGAGAATGTTACATCTGCATTCCTGAGTATCCAGAACCCAATGGATTACCTGAGTAAAGAAAAAGTAACCAAAGCCCAGATCCAGAAGCTGATTGAACTATCCCCGGATCAGGATGCTTTGTGGAACTTTGGTGATATCTCCTATGAGGGACGTGATAAAGTATTAGCTAATGCAGTTTCCCTGTATGGTGAGAGAACCTACACGATCCAGAACCTGAATGAGATCTCAAATGATTTCTATCAGGATCTATCAGCAGACTTCCTGAAAAACGTAAAAGAAGTTCTGGGGTATGATGGGGTAGTGGTAGATTTCGAAGATATGGAAAATACTTTCTATGTGGCTTTTGATGGCGGGCAGATCAAACACTCCAAAGACAATGCTGGCACATTTGATCCGGAAGATGCGGATTTCATGAAGAGCATGAACTAAAAAAGGGATTATGATATGAAATTACATCGATTAATAGAGAGCATGAAAAAGCATGAAGGTTATGTGCCTACAGTCTATGATGATTCAGTAGGTGTAGCTACGATCGGATATGGGTTCGCCATTAAGGATCTGAGCCTATCTGAAACCGTTTGCAATGTTATCCTTCAGGAAAAGCTATTGAAGCTGGTGGTGGATGTGAATGCCCGGTTCAGTAGTTGGTTCCCCAAGATGCCTGCTGAAGTTCAGGAGACTGTAATAGAGCTCTGCTATCAGATCGGTGTAGCTGGTTTCTCAAAGTTCCGGAAGTCCATTCAGCATCTATCTGCAGAGAAGTGGGAAGCTGCAGCAAATGAAATGCTGGATTCCAAGTGGGCAAAGCAGACTCCCAGACGTGCCAAAGAAATGACTGACATAATCAGGAACCTGAAATAGTGTTTACTGAGGTGAAGAGCTCCCCAGCGGATGAACAAGCCCTGAACACTACTAAATCAGAAACGGGTAAGATGCCCGTGCAACCTGAGAAAAAGAGGGAAGTACACCCCGGGGATCTCTCCACTTTAGATTTAAGCCTATGAGACTACTGGTTAAAAAAGAATCCTTCATTAGAGCCCGGGCAGCAATCCGGGCTAAATCTATTTCTGAAGGGTATGATTTCCATAGCAGCAGTGCTGCCAAGTGTAACAAGGATGAAGCCCGGGCAAAACTTGCTCAGGCGATCGCAAATAAAAGGCAGATGGGTTCCACGTTTATCTGGCTGCAGGCGGATCTGAGGATGATTCGCCATCCTATGGAGCAATGGGAACTATATGATATTAAAGATTCACCAGACTGGGCTCGGGAAGAGCATAGGACATTCTGGACAAAAGTAGAAGAGATCTATCAATCTCGATTAAACACTTTGAACGGAAACAAGCCACAGCCCGGGAAGAGGGATAATGCCACGGAAGCCCTCGGCAAATCACATAGCCACAAATCACCTAAGCGAATCCTGATCCCGGGCAGAATATTATTGAGGAAGTAATGGAAGATCTTACCAAAACAATGAGCGATAACATGCACAAGCAGATCGCTGTAGAGCCATTAGGGAAACCTGTGGATCCAGATATGAAAAAGGGTAAGGATCCAAAGAAAAAGAAAAAGCGGGGGACTGATGCTAAAATCTCTAAGTGATACCGGGCATTGCCCCCAGTGCCATATAAAAGTAGTGAAGCCTGATCGTGATCATCCGAACAGGTTATTTTATGCTGTAAAGTCCATGATGATAGATCGTGATAATGGAACCGTGATTGCCCGCTGCAGTAAATGCAAAACTGAACTGCAGATGCCAGCGGTGCTTTTACCACGAAAACTGAAGATCTGAGGATCCTATTATGCAATTTAGATTATTCACGCTTTTTAAGGGCTCCCAGAGCCAAGTGAAGCAGCACATGAGGCAAGGCAAGGTAGTAGCTGCCCATGCTCGTACAAACACCAGAACAGCCACTGTGGACGATATGAAGTGGATCCAGAAGCAGATCGAAGGCAATACCGGGCTTCTGATAAAAATTGGTAAGGAAGTAGCTGCTTCTCATGGACTCCCCCAGCAGTTTTATCAGGGTAAGCCCACAGGGGATCTGGAAGATGTAGTAGCTGAAGGCAGGCATGGTATGATCATAGGTGCTATGGAAGCCATGAATGCCGGGAAAAAGAAAGATGATATCAAAGCCCAGATGAGATCCAGAGCCCGGCAAAGGATGCGGGATGTAGCCAAAAAGCTCATGGGTGCTGTAGATCTGCCTCACCAAGTAACCCGGGATCTGGCTATTCTGGTTCAGGCAAAAGAACGATTTAGACAAACCCACGATGGACGTGAACCAGCTATCTCAGATCTGAGCAAGATCGTAGTTCTGGATCACAGGGATCGCAATGGGAATAAGAAACGATTGAACCCAGAGCAAACGATTGATAGGATCCACGATCTGGAGCAGTGGGCAAAGTTCCAGCAGCCTGAAGATCTGGATACTGCTGAAGAGCTCAATCCATATTCTGATGAAGCGGATGTAGATTTCTGGAACCGCTGGGATATCAGGCAAAGGGAGCTCAGGGATATTACTCACCAGACTCTGAATAAAATGGTGAAGGATGGAGATCTATCCATAGGTGAAAAGAATGTTATGTTCTGGAGATTTTACGTTGACAAACCAGAAGAGCATCACAATGAACGTACCAGAACCTTTGATCAGATCGCCCGGCTATTCGATGCAAATCAGGGGCTGAAGAAAATTGATCGCAGGAAACAGGTAGGGGATCAATATAGATTTACTCCCACGAAAAAGATCCGGACAGTGGTTCCCGTAAACGATCCCAAAAACCCCCGGAAGAAATCTGAAGTAGTTTACACCTATGAGCCATTCAAGGATCCAGTGACTGCCAAGATATCCAAGATCAATAAGGATAATTTTATAGTTGCCAGAGGTAAGAAATCATGGGAGATTCCCGGCAAGCCCCCAGAGGTATCTGCAGGAACCACAAAGCAGGACGTTCAGAGGCTTTATGAATCCGGTGTAGCGAAGATCCAAAAGGATCCTGATGCACCAGCTATCCTGAAGGAAGCTCTGGATAGACTTGAAAAATCAATGGATCTGGATGAACAGATCTTCAGCGTATTTGAAAAGGGAATGCTGGAGCAGCAGCAGAAACCCAAAAGGATAAGAATTGTGATACCACGTAGGCTTCCCAAGCCTGCAGCCTTCCTCTGATTGGTTAAGGTGTCACTTTCACCCGCCCCGGGACTGGCATCCCCCGGGGCTTTTTTATTGACAGGAAGCATTCCTGTGGTTTAAATTGAATCACTTAGGAAAATGTTAAATCAGAAACAACAGAAAAGGAGAGCAAGATGAAACGAGAATGCCATCTTTGCGCTATCACTATGATCATGATTGCAATGATCAGCTTTGCCTTTGCGGGTCAAACTCCTGTGGTAGCTCAGTCCGATTCTAAGGATGTAATGTTCACATCTTCAGAGTACGGCGCACCCTTCAGCATGGATCAGAGTATCGATTATGTTGTGGTGCAACCCAGCTTCTATGAAATCGAACAAACCAATGTCACGGAGCCAGTAGAGCTTCAAGGTCATGCAGATATAGGGACTGATGGGATCATAACGATCACTGCCATGAGTGTGTCTGAAGGTGTCCCCTGTATGCTGGTGAGCGGAAGCCACAAATATATTATGATAAACAAAAGCGAAAACTCTGATAAATTGATCAGTGATGCTATGACAAGTAACCGATTTCAGCTACCAGAGACTTAGAGCATAACCCAGATCTAACCATAATTAAAAAGCCCTATCTTACCGTAGGGCTTTTTTTGTACCCAGAAACGGAGCTATTACACTTCCCCCAAGTGTAACAATATCCCATTTGGACAAATCACTTATGTTAAATGTATAGTAAGGGTGAGGCAGAACTGAACTGCTGCCTCATAACTCCAAAACTTAAAGGGATTAAATATGAATACTTCAAGAGTAACATTCTGGAATGATGGATTTATCGAAATTATTAAGACTGCAGCAGATGGATAGGCTCAGATCTCAGGTAGAAACCCAGCAGGATCTGAAAGCACCGATCAAAGCACTGGCTGAAAAAGCAGGATTCATTGTAAAACACCATT
>Ga0208647_1000152_pt1 | contig 26958 bp, 29 predicted proteins | sample AntAceMetag02UKA_FD_184765 | JGI IMG/M metagenome (GOLD analysis project Ga0208647, IMG submission 184765) | Saline lake microbial communities from Ace Lake, Antarctica - Antarctic Ace Lake Metagenome 02UKA (SPAdes) (version 2) | ecosystem: Environmental > Aquatic > Non-marine Saline and... | reverse complement strand
GGAAAATAGATAAGTATAACCTTTAAAATATAGGGAGGGATTGTATGGTAGTTAATATTATTCAAGTAGGTGGTTTTTTTTCAATAGCTTATAAGATTGATGACAGCAATAAAAAAGAACTAGGGTCTCAACCTGAAAATTCTTTCAATTTAGAGGGGAATGAAGTAATCACTTTCACAGATAGGCTCGTGAAAAAATGTATCATTGATTTAAAAGATTATGATAAGGATATTAATATATACGTTTTTACCACTCCAAGTGCATTTAGAGGAATGGTATCAGCAATTGTTGTCAACCAAGATTCATTTATTGATATTAAAAATATCTAGTTGAGAATTGCATTTTAGGTCTCCAACACCATCTACGGGAGTTCAATCCTCTCCGCCCCTGCCATTAAATATACTAAAGAAGCCATTTTTGCCTTCTTTTTTATTTGTAATTTTTGAAAGACAGGTGAACTATTGATTCATGTTCTCCATTGTTTTAGTTTGTAGCATATTTATTTAATTCGATATTTCTATATGATATAATATAAATATTAATATTGGAGGTATTCAGATGATAGAAAAGAATAGTATTTTAACTTGTCCACATTGTAGCCACAAAGAAAGCATTAAAATGCCAGATGATTTTTGTTTGTATATTTATACTTGTAAAAATTGTGGAGAAAAAATCACTCCTAAACAAGGAGATTGTTGTGTTTTTTGTTCTTATGGAACAGTACCTTGTCCATCAATTCAAGAAAGAAGAATGAAGGATAAGTAATTATCCAAGTGCATTTTAGGTCTCCAACACCTCTAGGCTACTTTTCATCTTTTTATCTATGTAATATAAGATTATAAAAAAACCACCTTAGATAATGACTAAACTAAAGTGGTTTTTGTTTTTTCATACATTTATTCAATTTAAATACTACGATTTTGTATTTCTACTTTTGAATTATAAGTAAAGTAAATCATTAAAGCTATATATCCAAAAGCAAAAATATATAGTGGTAACGGCATTGGTGTAAGACCTTTAATATAAATTAATATTATTGATGCAATCGAGAACACTGTTAATATTGAGTAAACACAGAATGAAAGGTAATGTGCAATAACTCTTTTGTAATGAATTCCAATTCCGGATATTATAAGTAAGATACCTATAATTATACCAATATACTGGTAATAGGGAAAAAGTTCAACTTCATAACGAATGGTTGGCTTTTGATTTATTAATTCAATGATATTTGAAATCATAAGAGGTACTCCTTGTAAAATCATAACTAAAACTAAAATTATTCTGTTATTTTGCTTTTTTTCTAACATAGACTTATCACCTCATTTATATTTTATCATAGGAGTTACATAATCTGTCAACTTATTCAATTAATTGTGCATTTTAGGTCTCCAACATCGTCTACGGGAGTTCGATCCTCTCCGCCCCTGCCATTATATAAAGTAAAGAAGCTATTTGTTAGCTTTTTTTATATATAAACATATAATAAAATTAGAGCAGGAGGAGATTATAATGAGTTATGTTATTCTTCAATTAGCAGTATCTTTAGATGGATACATTGCAAGAAAAGATGGTAGTGTTGATTTTTTAGATAATATGGAATCTGCATTTTCAGATGAATTTAATAAATTTGTTAATTATGTAGATGTTTTAGTAATGGGTAGAAATACTTATGAAGTAATGCTTAATTTTGGAGGTATTCCTTTTAAAGGAAAGAAAGTATATGTGTTAACGTCAAAAGAATTAACTAGTGATAATGAAGGTATTATATTCACTAATGAAGATATTAAATCAATCGTAGAAAAAGAAGAAGGAATTATTTGGTTATTTGGAGGAGCTAAAGTTATACAGAGTTTTATAAACGAAAATCTAATTGATGAATTCCAAATACATGTCGTTCCTCATATTATTGGAGAAGGAATTCCAATGTTTCTTGAAAGTAAAGAATTGAAAAACTTGACACTTGTAAGTAGTAATCAATATGGAAACAGTGTTCACTTAGTGTATAAAAAGTAAAATAAAATAAAAATCCCAAATCTAATTTAGATTTGGGATTTTTTAAATATTACAACTTATTGAATTCTTTCTCTATTAGTAATCTAATCAGCTTTGAGTGATCTCCTATGTCTAGTTTGATTCTTAAGTATTCAAGTTTTTGAAGATCTTTACGACTAAGTCTGACGCATAATGTATTACTTTTGTTATACAAATCTTTATCTTTATTCATAGACTCATCTCCCCTTATAAAAGTATTATATCATATTATTTTTATAGTTTGCAGTACATTTTTTTTAATAGTTTTAAGCATTTTTGTTATACTGTTTTGCTTTATATTAAATCCAAATGTATAATTAAGGTGAAGAGATTATTAAGGGGTGATTAATTTGAAGGACTTAAAGATAGTTAATTCTAAAGAGATGAAGTATATGGATAAGTTTACATGTGATCAACTTCAAATTTGTTCTTTGGAACTTATGGAAAGAGTTGGGTCTTTCCTATACCTTAGTTTAGTTGAAGATATAGGGTTTGATAAAGATGCTGACAAAGTAACAATCATATCTGGAGTTGGAAATAATGGAGGAGACGGTTTTGTTGTCGGAATCAATTTACTTAAAAACTACTATAGCGTTCAATTTGTTGTAGTAGGTGATTTAGATAAACAAACTAAAGAATCTAAAGAGATGCTTACAAGGCTATTAAATCTTGGAGGAAAAGTTTTCTTTGTAAATAATGAAACTAAGATTCCAAAGTTATCTACTATGTTGCGAAAATCAACAGTTTTAATAGATGCTATTTTCGGGATTGGACTTATTAGAAATATAGAGGGGATACATCTAGAGGTTATCAAACTGATTAATAAGAGTGAAGCTCATGTATGCAGTATTGATATTCCTTCTGGAATAAAAACAAACAATGGACAAGTAGCGGGTATTGCCGTTGCTGCAGATTACACTTTAATTATTCAAAATTACAAGATAGGAAATCTTTTAAATGATGCAATGGATTATCATGGTAAAAGTATCTTGTTAGATATTGGTATATTAAGCGTTGTATCTAGTACAAGAAGATTCCTTCTTCAAAAAGAAGAATATAGCAATTCATTTCCTAAAAGATTGAATAATACCCATAAATATAACTTTGGAAATGTATTAGTCATTGGTGGAAGCAATGGAACTATGGGAGCACCTGTTCTTGCTGCATATGCAGCATTAAGAACAGGTGCAGGATTATCCTCTATTGCCTATAATAATAAGTATTTAAAACACGTAATGAATCTGTATCCTGAGGTTATGTCTAAAGCATATGGGAGTATAGAAGAATTATTACATTATACATATAAGAAAAATGTTATTGTATTTGGTCCAGGACTTGGAAGACATGATGATGTAAATTATGAAATTCTACAAGAGTTATTAAGACTTGAAAAACCCTTAGTTATTGATGCTGATGGAATCTATTACTTGAAATCATTTTTAGGAGAAATTAAGAATGGTGAAAATATTGTCATTACTCCTCATTGTGGAGAACTAGCAATGTTATTAGATATCGATACAGAAGATGTAATAAAAAATCCTTTGAAATACATTGAACAATTAACAAAGAAATACAAATTTACAATAGTTCTAAAAGGTCCATGCACAGTAATTGCTAATAAAGAAGTAATGTATTTTAGCAATCATGGTAATCCTGGAATGGCAACTGCTGGTAGTGGTGATGTGTTGTCAGGAATAATCGCAAGTATTATTGGTAAAGGATATAACTTGATAGGTGCTTGTAAACAAGCAGTTCTTATTCATTCTCTTGCTGGTGGATATGCAAAAGAGGCATACACTGAAGAATCATTAATCGCCACAGACATAATAAAGTTTATTCCAAAAGTTTATAAAGGATTTGAAAAAGAATAGAGGTGCAATATGAAAAATATTTATGTAATGATAATAGTAACCATCAGTTTCTTTGTAGTGAGTACGGATTTCTTATTTGAGACAAGTATTTTTATTGATTTATTACTTGTTGTTATCTATTTAATTCTTGTAGCTAGATCTTCATTAAAACTAGATACAAGAGTTACAAAAGTAGAAAAAGAGCATATTTTAAATGAAAAAAAGACGGCTTATTTTGCTCCGCTTATTTTCTTAATGTTTTTAGGCATTTCAATTAGTGTTGGGTGGATAATGGTTATAATTAATATCTTTGTAGTATTTCTTTTATATGGATATGTTTATGTATCAATAACAAGAAATAAAATAGTAGTTTCCAATGAATCTATCACTGCAAACTATCTAAATGGTAAAACTAAAAAAATGCATTGGAAAGATATCTCGAAGGTAGACTTTAACTGGGTCTATAATTTGATTGTTTTCAAAGACGTGGAAAATAATGAAATTAAACTAGATATAAGTTTAGAGGATTTTTTATTAGTTATCATCATGATTAAACAAAATCTATTGAAAGAAGACTACCAAGAAGCATTTAGAAAACTTAGAGTATACAACAATATTTTCTTAATGAATTCAAATAATGTTCATTTAAAGTAAAATATAGGTTATAATTACAATGACGAACTAGATAAAAAGGAGAGAATAAAAATGAGTGATGAACTTAAAAAAATAGCAATCTTAATTGATGCTGACAATGTAGAACACAGACATATCGAAAATATTATGACAAAGGTAACTAGTTATGGGAATCCTGTTATTAGAAGAATATATGGAGATTGGGGAAGTCCTTTACTTAAAAATTGGAGAGAAATAATGAAAGAACTAGCATTCGTAGAAGTTCAAGTATCTCCAAATTCTAAATACAAAAACGCTACAGATATTTCTTTAGTGATTGATGCAATGGATATATTAACAGAAAGAAATATAGATACTTACTGTATTATTTCAAGTGATAGTGATTATACTAAATTAGCATTAAGACTTAAGGAATCTAATAAAACGGTTATTGGATTTGGTGATAAAAATAAATCTAATAAAGCTTTTGTAAATTCATGTGATGAATATATCTATTATGATACTTTATCAATTAAGTATAAGGACATTGATGAAACTCATATTACTAAGAAATATACAAAATCTAAATTAAGAAAAGAAACGAAACTTTTAAGAATATTAAGAAACACTATTGAAGAATTAGCTAATGATGGAGATATGAAGATTAATCTTGGTGAAGTTAAAAAAAGAGTGGTAAGTATTTTGCCAGATTTCGATACGTTTAATTATGGATATGAGAAGTTTTCTGATATGATCTATGCTTTTGATTATTGGGCTTTAGATGATAGAAAATATAATATTTTAAAGATAAAATAAGGAGTGATAAAAATGATTGATTTCACAAACATGAAATATATCAAAATGAAAGAGGACGATAAGTATAAGAAAAAAGCAGTAGACTTGATTGTCCCGGGTGAAGAAGTTCTCGGATCATACAAAGCAGTAAGAGATGGTGTTGTCTTTACAACAAAAAGAATTATTATTATAAACGTTCAAGGACTTACGGGAAAGAAAACTGATTTTACAAGTATTCCGTATGCTAAGTTTAACGCATATTCAGTTGAGTCTTCTGGAGTATTTGATATGGATGCTGAATTGAATATATTTGTTAGTGGTATGGGAATGTTAACCTTTGAATTTAGAGGTAGAAGCGATATTAAAGAGATCTCAAGATACATTTCTCAAGCTATAATTTAGGGAGTTAAAACTATGAAACCAAAAATAATAAAAATTATAAGATTTGACTATGCCTCATCGTTTTTAACTATTATTTCTTTGATTACAACAATTCTTTTAATTCTTATAATTACGGTTGATCCATCAGTACTTTCTATAATAATCCCGGTTGTGGTGATAAGTATTGGATTATTAGTAGTAAGAGTCAATTACGTTAGAAATGAAATTTTCAGACTTAAAGACTCAAAAGTTAGAGGAGATGTTCATCGTTTTGATCACGGTAGTGGAATGTTTTATATTGTAGTTAACTATGAAGTTAAAACGAGAAGTTTAGGAAAAAGAATCCCTGTTTTTGCTGGACCATTGCTGAGAGCTAAATTAAGAAAAATGAAAGAAATTAACTTATTGGTAGATATGAATAATCCAAAGAAAGTTTATATAAGAGATTTCTATTACGAATAAAACAAAAGGGCTACTTTTGGCCCTTATTTCATAAAATAAGAAAGAGGGATTTTATGAAATTATTAACACTTAATCTTCATTGTTTCGCAGAGAAAAAAATTAAAGATAAACAAAGACAAATTGCAGATTTAATCATTGACGAAGGCATTGATATTGTCTTCTTTCAAGAAGTTGCTCAAGGAAAAGATTTGGATATCTTGTTGGATGATATCAAACAAGATAACTATGCATACACAATAAAAAAACTACTAAAAGAAAAAGGATTGGATTACTATATCCATTATAAGACTGGTAATCTAACATTTGGGAAGTATGACGAGGGTCTAGCAATCTTATCTAAAACTGAATTGTTTGATTTTACACATTTCTTTATCTCAAAAAAAGTAGAATATAACGATTGGAATACAAGAGTTATAGTTAGTGCTAAAACAAAAATATATGGTAAGGTGATAACTCTAACCAGTGCTCATCTAGGATGGAGTAATGGTTTTGAGGTTTTTGAAGATCAATTTGATATACTCTTAGATAACCTTAATACAGAAGACTCAAATATTATTGCTGGAGATTTTAATGTTAAAGCAGGAAGTAAAGAGTATAACTATGTAGTAAATAAAGGATATTTAGATATCTACTTCAATAATGAATTAGAGCACTATTTAACTCCGACTCATATTAATGATATGGATGTTCAAGTAGGTTCTAGTAGAATTGATTATATTATGAGTAACAAACAATTCAAACTAATTAATCGAAAGGTTATATTTAAAGAAAATAGAGTATCAGATCACTATGGAGTTCTAGTAGAATTAGATATTTAGATATATTTTCATTAGTTATAAAAGGAGTAGATACATATGGTAAATGAAAAAAAAGTGCATAAATTGGATATCCAGTTACGATATTCAGATTCAGATCAAATGGGTGTAATTTATCATGCCAATTATTTTTCATTCTTCGAGCAAGGGCGTACGGTATTTTTAAAAGATCTTGGATTTGATTATTATAAAGTTGAAGAAAAGGGAATTATCTTTCCTGTTAGAGATGTAAGTTGCACATATTTAAAAGCAATTCGGTTTGGAGAGAATATTACTGTTTCAACAAAACTACATAAACTCTCAAAAGTGAAGATTACGTATTATCATGAAATTCATAATGATAAAGGAGAACTAAAAGCCTCAGGCTATACAACTGTTATTAGTGTTGACAAAGAAACATTTAATATCATTAAGATGGATGAATTACTAGAACCTATCTATTCAAAGTATTTGGAATTATTGAAATAGACTCAACTAATGAGTCTTTTTTTATAAAAACACTTTAGCGCTGTAGTGATATAAAGCACTAAACTACGCCGTTTTTTATATGAAAACCCTTTCTTTATCTATCTATATGGAGTATAATTAATTAACTAAAAGTTTGGAGATGTTAATATGATTATAATTAATGGAAAAAATGTCGATTTAGATAAATTTATTAAGGTAGCTAGATTCAAAGAAAAGGTAGCTATAAGTGATGAAAGTAAAGCCCTAGTTTTAAAAGCTAGAAACTTCGTAGATGAAGTTGTGAAGAGCGAAAGAATTGTATATGGAATTAATACTGGATTTGGAAAGTTATCAGATGTGCCTATCAAAAAAGAGAATGTTGAGGAATTACAAAAGAATCTTTTGATGAGTCACGCATGTGGAGTAGGGTCTCCTTTTTCTGATGAAATAGTTAGAGGAATGATTTTGCTTAGAATCAATGCTTTGATCAAAGGGTATAGTGGAATAACACTTGAAACTTTGGAGAAATTAGTAGAGATGTTAAATAAAGATGTTTGCCCTGTAGTATTTGAAAAAGGGTCTTTAGGAGCAAGCGGAGATTTAGCTCCACTTGCACACATGAGTTTACCAATTATTGGACTTGGAGAAGTACATTACCAGGGTAAAAGAATGAATACAATGGCTGCTTTTAAAAAGGCTGATATTTTGCCAATTAAAAAGTTAAAAGCTAAAGAAGGACTTAGTTTAATTAATGGTACACAGGCAATGACAAGTGTCGGTGCAATTGCATTACATGATGCCTTAAAGGTATCTAAATTATCAAACATAGCTTTATCATTAACAATGGAATCTCTAAATGGAATCATTGATGCTTTTGATGAAAGAGTGCATCTTGTGAGAGGGCAAATAGGACAAATTGAAGTTGCAAAAGATGTTAGAGAATATTTAGAAGGAAGTAGAAATATAACTGTTCAAGGAGAGCTAAGAACACAAGATGCTTATTCAATTAGATGTGCACCTCAAGTTCATGGAGCAATTATTGATTCTTTTAATTTTGTTAAAGAGAAAGTTGAGATTGAGATGAACGCAGTTACTGACAATCCTATCGTCTTTACAGATGAAGGAATTGCAATTAGTGCTGGTAATTTTCATGGTGAACCACTTGCCATGCCTTTTGATTATTTAGGTATTGCAATAAGTGAAATGGCAAATATATCTGAAAGAAGATTAGAGAGAATGGTAAACCCTGCTCTTTCAAATGGGTTACCTGCATTCTTGATAAATGGTAGTGGAATGAATTCAGGTTTTATGATTGTTCAATATAGTGCCGCTTCATTGGTAAGTGAGAATAAAGTTTTATCACATCCAGCAAGCGTTGATAGTATTCCATCATCCGCGAATCAAGAAGATCATGTTTCGATGGGAACTATAGCGGCTAGAAAAGCTTTAGACATTTTAAAGAATACACGCCAAGTAGTTGCAATGGAAATCTTAACTGCTTGTCAAGCTATTGATTTAAGGGGTAATGCGGGACTTGGTAAAATGACAAAAAAAGCATATAATAAAGTAAGAGAATATGTTCCGTTTATTAAGAGAGATGAAATCATGTATCACCACATTCATTTAGTAAATAGTTTACTTGAAAGTGGAGAATTATTTGATCATATCTTTGAGGAGGAAAAGTAATGAATCCCGAAGTTAATTTTACATTAAAAGATATTTTTAAAGAGCTTCCAGATTACCCCTTATTTAGAGAGGGAATAAGAAGAGCTCCTAAGAGAGAATTCAATTTATCACTTGAAGAAACATCTCTTGCATTAAAGAATGCACTTAGATATGTGCCCAAGGAATGGCATGAAATATTAGCCCCTGAATTCTTAGATGAGTTATTATCGAAAGGTCGAATTTATGGATATCGATTTAGACCTATTTATGAAATTAAAGGATTACCGATTGATCAATACAAAGGAAACATTATAGAAGGAAAAGCATTCCAAGTTATGATTGAAAATAACTTGGATTTAGATATCGCTTTATATCCATATGAATTAGTAACATATGGTGAAACAGGAAGAGTAATGCAAAACTGGATGCAGTATCATCTAGTTAAAAAATACTTAGAAGAAATAAATGATACACAAACACTAGTGATGATGTCAGGTCATCCAATGGGTCTATTTTCTTCGCCTAAAAATGCTCCGAGAGTTATAATTACAAATGGATTAATGATAGGATTATTTGACGATTTAGATAACTGGAACAGAGCGGCTCAATTAGGTGTTGCTAATTATGGCCAAATGACAGCTGGCGGATGGATGTATATTGGTCCACAAGGAATTGTTCATGGCACATATTCAACATTATTAAATGCTGGGAGAAGTAAATTAAATATCCCAGATAATGAGAATTTAGCAGGTAAATTATTTGTAACTTCTGGACTTGGTGGAATGAGCGGAGCACAAGGAAAAGCAGTTGAAATTAGTGGTGGAGTTGGAATAATTGCTGAGGTAGATGAATCAAGAATTCAAACAAGATATAAACAAGGATGGATTAGCTTTATTGCAAATTCACCTAAAGAAGCATTTGACAAAGCAAGCGAATATTTATATAAAAAAGAACCAATCGCAATAGCATATAACGGAAACATTGTTGACATATTAGAATACTCAATTGATCATGATATACATATTGATTTACTAAGTGATCAAACTAGTTGTCACGCAGCATATGATGGTGGATATTGTCCTGCAGGTTTATCTTTTGAAGAAAGAACAAACCTCTTAAAAACGAATAAAGAAGAGTTTAAGAAATTAGTTGATATTGGATTAATTAGACACTATGAGGCTATCAAGAAAATAACCAAAAAAGGTACTTACTTTTTTGATTATGGAAATAGTTTTATGAAAGCAATCTTTGATGCTGGAGTAGTAGAAATATGTAAAAATAAAAAGAATGATCTAGATGGATTTATCTGGCCAAGTTATGTTGAAGATATCATGGGACCTTTACTTTTTGATTTTGGATATGGACCATTCAGATGGGTCTGCTTAAGTGGAAAAGATGAAGATTTAGATAAGACAGATTTAGCTGCCATGGAATCAATTGATAAAGACCGAAGATTTCAAGATCTTGACAATTATAATTGGATTAAAGATGCTAAAAAGAATAAACTAGTTGTTGGAACAAAAGCACGCATTCTATATCAAGATGCATATGGAAGATTAAAAATTGCACTAAGGTTTAATGGGATGGTAAGAAACAAAGAAGTTGGTCCTATAATGCTTGGAAGAGATCACCATGATACTGGGGGAACAGATTCTCCATTTAGAGAAACTGCAAACATTAAAGACGGTTCAAATATCATGGCAGATATGGCAACTCATATCGCCTTTGGAAATGCATCACGAGGGATGAGTATGGTATCACTTCATAATGGTGGTGGAGTAGGAATTGGAAAAGCAATTAATGGTGGATATGGTATGGTACTTGATGGTTCAAAGTTGAGAGACGAAATTCTAAAAACAGCGATGTTGTTTGATGTTATGGGTGGAGTATCTAGAAGAGCCTGGGCAAGAAATAAGAATGCATTAGAAACAAGTAAACTATATAATGAGTTAGATAATAATTCTCACATAACAATTCCATATCTAACAGATGAAACGTATATTGAGAGTTTAGTGAATTCTAAATACAAAAAAGGGGGAAATTAAAAATGGTAAAAATCGTACAATGTGTCCCTAATTTTAGTGAGGGAAAAGACTTGGATAAGATTGAAGATATCGTTAGTGTTCTAAAAAATAAAGAAGGCTTTAATCTAGTAAGTTATGAACCGGATGGTGATTATAATAGAACAGTAGTGACTCTACTTGGAGATCCAAGAAAAATAATTGAAGCTGTTGTTGAATTAACCGGAAAAGTGTTAGAGCATGTCGACATGAATGTTCAGTCAGGAGAACACCCTAGAATGGGTGCTGTAGATGTTATTCCATTCATCCCGATTCAGGGTGTTACTATGGAAGAATGTATTGAGTATGCAAACATAATTGGAAAGAAAATAAATGACAAATATGATATCCCAGTTTTCTTATATGCAGAAGCTGCAAAGAAAAAAGACAGAGTTAGATTACCTAATATTCGTAAAGGTGAATTTGAGGGAATGAAGGAGAAAATCAAATTAGAAAACTGGTATCCTGATTTTGGGAAACCGGTAATCCATCCTACTTTTGGAGTTGTTGGAGTAGGGGCAAGAATTCCTTTAATTGCATACAATATTGATTTAGATACTAAAAACATAAAAGTAGCATCTAATATTGCCAAAGCAATAAGAGGATCTAGTGGTGGGTTTAAATATATTCAAGCTGGACCTGTCTATCTTGATAATAGAGGACATGTTCAAGTAACAATGAATATTCTAGATTATAAAAAGAATCCGATTTATCGTATTTTTGAAACGGTAAAAATGGAAGCCAAAAGATATCATGTAAAAGTAACTTCTTCAGAACTAGTAGGGCTATTACCAAAAGACTCATTAGTAAGATCTATTAGATATTACTTCAAGGTAAATAGTTTGGATTTCGATAAAGAAATGACAATTGAAGATTTAACAACAAATGCAATTAAATATTTAAAATTTAGAGATTTTGATAAATTTAAGATTATAGAGGCTAACATATTATAAGGGGGTGTTACTATGCACGCAGATTTAATTATTTATAATATCGGATTATTACTTTCACCAATCGGAAAAGATAACGTTAAAGGAAAAGATATGAACAAAGTATCTTCTTTTAAGGATGTATTCATCGCCATAAAAGGTGGAATTATTATTGAGGTTAACGAAGGAGATTATGAAGAATTCCTGGGTGATTTCACTTCCATGCATAATGCTCATGGAAACTTAGTAATTCCAGGGTTGATTGATTCCCATACCCATTTAGTTCACGGAGGATCCCGTGAGAATGAATTTAGGATGTTACTTGAAGGAATGCCCTATTTAGATATCCTAGCCTCAGGCGGAGGAATTTTAAGTACTGTAAATACAACTAGAGAATCTTCCTTTAAGGAGTTGTATAATAAAGCATTAAACTCTCTTGATAAGATGTTGCTTTTTGGAGTTACAAGTATTGAAGCAAAAAGCGGATATGGATTAAATTTAGGAACTGAAATGAAACAATTAGAAGTCGCAAAAGAGTTAGATAAATTTCATCCAATTGATATCTATAATACATACATGGGGGCTCACACAGTTCCAAAAGAATTCAAGGATGATAAATCTGCATATATTGATTCTTTAGTAAAAGATATGAAAGTAATTAAAGACAAGGGACTAGCAACGTTTATTGATGTATTTTGTGAAGATAGTGTTTTTACAAAAGAGGAATCAAAATACATTTTAGAGCAAGGACAAAGTATTGGTCTAATTCCAAAAATACACGCTGATGAAATAGTGTCAATTGGAGGAGCAAATCTTGCTGCTGAAATTAATGCAAGCAGTGCTGATCATTTAATGGCAATAAGTAATGAAGACATAAAAACATTAGCAAATACAAATGTAATTGCTAATCTTCTTCCTAGTACTTCATTCTACTTAAATAAAGATTATGCACCAGCTAGAAAGTTGATTGAAAGTGGATGTAGTGTCTCTATATCTAGTGACTATAATCCTGGGAGTAGTCCTAGTGAAAACTTTCAATTCACAATGCAATTAGCTGCAAAGAAATTAAAAATGACATCAAATGAGATACTTAATGCTTCAACAATAAATGCTGCATATAATCTAAGAATTAGTGACAAAGTTGGTTCTATTGAAAAAGGAAAAGAAGCTGACATTGTAATAATGGATTGTAAAAATCTAGACTATCTATTGTATCATTTTGGAATTAGCCACACACTAGATGTGTTTAAAAAAGGACAGATTGTTGTTAGAGACAAAGTTCTTGTTTAGGAAGGAATATTATGAAACTAGTAGAATTGAATCTTAATGAATTTAATAATGAAATAGACTCATCATCACCTGCTCCTGGTGGAGGAAGTGTAAGTGCACTTGCAAGTAGTATTGGAGTTTCTTTAACTAGGATGGTAGGGCACTTAACTATCAGTAAGAAAAAATTTAGAGCCTTGGATATGGAAACGCAAAACAAATTTAATACTATATTAGATGACTTTTTAGTCATGAAATCAGAACTGATTTCTTTAGTTGATAAAGATACAGAAGCTTTTAATTTAATAATGAAGGCTTTTAAACTGCCTAAAGAAACTGAAGAAGATAAAAAGATAAGAAAAGCTAAAATACTAGAAGGAACAATTGAAGCAATAAAGGTTCCATACATTGTTGCAAGACTTTCTTATAATGCTCTTCAAGACATGGAGTTCATTTTGAAGTATGGAAATAAGAATACTTTGTCAGATATTGGAGTAAGTACATTGATGCTTTATAGTGGACTTGAAGGTGCGATTTTAAATGTTAAAATAAACATACCTGGATTAACTGATCAAGACTTAATTGATCAATATCAAAATTCAGTTTCTGATATGCTACTTGATGCAAAGGAAATCAAAGACTATATATTAGAAAGAATTCACAACTTACTATAAATATAAAAGTTTGTATAGAGGTGTTTAATTTTTAGTAATAGTGATAGAATGGGTAAAGAGGTGAGGATTATGATAGATTTTGACTTACTACTAAACAGTAATAATTTTGATGGAATAGTAGTTATATTAGACAACCATTTAAATGTCAAAGATGCGAATATAAATTTCTTAAATTTGCTTGATTACCATAAAAGAGATATTATCAATAGTCCAATTACAGATTTGATAATTCCTGATGAGAAATCAGTATTTTTGGATATGGCATATAAAAAAGCATTATCGAATTTTATCAGTATAAAATTCTATCATAAATCTGGAGCTTTTCGTTTCTTTTCAATAACTATTTTAGATTTAGCTGATCACAGAATTGTGATTGGTAAAACCATTAAAAAGGAATATATTGCAAATAATTATGTTCATCATAATGAACTTCAAGTTGACATGAAGAATCTATTTGAGAATATTGAAACAGATAATATTAGAGATTTCATTTCATTTAAAGATGATTCGATTTCTTTAATGTTTAACCTATTACCAATCGAAGTATGGATAAAAGATAAATTCGGCAAGTATATTTTTGGTAATAAAAAATATACAGCTGCTATTCACATGAAAATTAATGATATTTTAATGAAAGATGATTTTGAACTTTTCCATTCTGAAACGGCGAAAGCTTTTTTATCAACTGATTTACAAGCAATAGATTCAGGAAAGAAAATTAGCTATTCTTTTGAAACAAATAGTAAAAACTTAGCAGGTAGTGCAGAAGTTACTAAAATACCAATCTATAATAAATATAAAAAATATATCGGGATTTTAGGTTTCAGTATTGATACTACTCATATTAAAAGCGCTGAAAAAGAAATTGAAAACGAGAACACTAGATTAAAAGAGATTCTAGATGTTTCTGGAAGTCTAGTATTTGAAATAAACTCTGATGGAGAAATTACTTATTTTGCTGGAAAACTTTCAAATGAACTTGGATTTGACAGTAAAGATTCAAATTCAATCAACTTGTTGTCTTTGATTCCTAACTCTTCAGAATTAGATGAAAAGTTAAAACTTGCTTTTAATGGAACTCCAGTTAGTTTCCAAGGAAATATAAATGGAATTGATATCCAATTTAGACTTGTTCCTAAATTGAAAAAAGAGGGAACAAATAAAATAATAGGGTTTGGAAATAAAGTTGATAGGAGCAATAAAAAATGAATAAGATTGTACAAGCATACATTGAATCTATAACATACTTATTTTCACAAGGATTGGCCGTTTTAAATAGTGACTTTGAAATGATATATACCTATGAAGATTGTAATGAGGAAAGCTTCAAAGAGTGTGTTAAGAAAATAAAAAATAGTACTGATGATAATATACATATAGTCCTATCAAATGGGAATAATATTAAATCATCAAAAATTACAATTCAAAATGAGTGCTATTACTTCTTGTCTATTGAGAAGATTGATTCAAATCCAAATAATTATCAGGATCCTTTATTAGCGAAAGTTTCATTCTTTTTGAATGATCTTACAGATGGAACAACAATTCTTAAAAACAATCATGTGATTTTCAGGAATGATAGTGTTACAAAATTATTAGGACTTTCAGATGATGTAAAAGACAAAGCGCACTATTCTGAATTTATTAAAAGTCCTGAATATTTTAAAAAATTTCAAAATATCATTATGAATGAAAATAATGGGAATTTAGTTTCCCCTCTAAAAACTATAACAGGTGAAGATAAGTGGGTTACATTTAGCTTGAATAAAATTGAACTTAATGATGATATTTATCATATCGTATCAGTAAATGATATAACCGAACAAGTTCTTGAATCAGAGTCGTATAGAACAGAAAAAGAATATCTAAATCTAACTTTGAAGGCTATCCAAGAAGGAGTTGTGATTTGTAATACAGAAGGAAAAATTTCTTTGTTTAATAGTATGGCTTCCAAAATTACAGGTTATAAAGATGAAGAGGTTTTAAATAAAGATATAAATGAATATCTAAGGTTAATTGATAGAAATGGAAATCTTATTAAATGCTCTGCTGAAAAAGAAGACTTTAAAGATGATGATGTGCTTATTGAATCCGCAGATGGACTTTTTAGACATGCTAGTTTGAGTTCTTCTAAAATTATAGATGAAGATGGGAATACACTCGGGAAAGTTGTTGTTATGATTGACACTTCAGAAGCGAAAAAGAAAGAAAAGGAAATATTGTATTTAAGTTATCATGATATTCTTACAGGCTTATACAATAGAACTTATTTGGAAGTTGAAGTTAAACGTCTTGATACAGAAAGACAATTGCCATTCTCGATTATGATGGGGGATGTAAACGGACTTAAAATAACTAACGATGTGTTTGGACACGATGCTGGAGATAACCTTTTACGTAAAGTTGCTGAAGTTCTTAAAAAAGCATGCAGACAAGAAGATATAATCGGAAGATGGGGCGGAGATGAATTTATCATTCTGTTACCTAATACTTCTGAAGAAGAGACTTATGTAGTTATGAAAAGAGTTATTAGAGAATTTGAGTCTTTAGATCAAAGAGATTCTATAAATGGACTCCTTCCAAGTATATCTATTGGGTACGGTGTAAAAACAAACTCAGAAGATGATATATATGATACATTAAAAATAGCAGAAAGTAATATGTATAAAAGAAAGATGTTAAGTAAAGAAAGTATGCACAGTTCAATTATTACCTCTATGAAAGCATCTCTACACGTAAGAAGCAACGAGACAGAGGAACACGCGAATAGATTGTTCGAGTTATGTAATAAAGTAGGGAAAAGATATAATCTAACTAGTGATGAATTTAATGATTTAGAATTACTATGTATGCTTCATGATATTGGTAAAATCGGGATATCTGATGTAGTATTAAAAAAACCCGGGAAATTAAATGAAGAAGAATGGGAAGAAATGAGAAGACATCCTGAAATAGGGTATAGAATTGCTCAAGCAACTCCTGAACTTAAGAAGGTTGGTAAATATATCTTAGGCCATCACGAAAGATTTGATGGAACTGGGTATCCAAAGGGATTATCAAAATATGATATTCCATTAATAAATAGAATATTAAGTGTATCTGATGCATATGATGCAATGACAAATGATAGAACATATCGTTTAGCTATGAGTAGTGAGGATGCTATTCAAGAGATTCTTGATAATAGTGGTACTCAATTTGATCCAGATGTTGTAAAAATATTCTTAGATGTGTTATAAAAAAAGCTCAAATTATTGAGCTTTTATCTTTTCAATTCATTATCAATTATGTCTTGAACGATAGGTTGACAAAGACCACATCCGCTACCGGCTTCTGTAGCCTGTTTGACAGAAACAAATCTTCTTCTTCCTTCTTGAACGGCTTTTCTAATTTTTCTTTCCGTTACTAATTTATATAAACAAACAACGTCTTCTATTTCTGCAAGTGGTTGTTTAAGTTCAGCATATGATTTTCTTTTATCCATCATTATCACCTATTCCGAATAATTTATTGTATAATGTTATTATATTAAATCAACTGTTTTGAAACATTAATAAGTTAGGACTGATATTATGAATAAGTTTGCTTATGTTACATTTATAATAAGAAATGACTCTTATCTGCCTGGAGCGCTAGTTTTTGCTTATGCACTAAGACTTCAAAAAACGCAGGCTGATTTGATTTGTATAGTATCAGACAATATTAGCGAACACGCAATAAGCTCATTAAAACTTTTATATGATGATGTAATTGTAATTGATGAATTATATGTACCACATGATAGAAGACAAGAAAGACAAGACCGTCCGTTTTTGTTTTCTAGATTTAATGCTTTCAGACTTGGGGAAGATGGGGATTTGAATAAACAATATGAGAAAATCATAATTGCAGATTGTGATTTACTTCCTCTTCATGGGTATGATAAGTTGTTTGAACTTAACGCACCTGCGGGGATAATTAACGAAAAGAAAGAGTACTGTATGGAGTATGATGAAAATGGTAAATATACCATACCAAAATCCGTATATACCAATGGAACTTGGAAATGGCATGAGGTATACGCTGATGTTCCACATGGAACATTAATACCTAAAAATATTACAGATAGAATAGATTCTGACAAACTAAATATGGGGGTTAACGCGTCACTTTACTTGTTTAACCCATCATCATTGTTTTATGATTCGATAATTGAGGATCTAGAAAATATTGATATTCAAAAAGAAATCAGTTTATACAATTGGCCAGAAATGCAGTATATCACCTTAAAGTTAAGTGGTAAATGGACAAATATGGATTTGAAGTATTCTTCGTTTAACGGATATCCTGACATCGCATATTTGAACGGAATTCACTTTGCTGGGCTTAAACCCTGGAACATGAAAAATAATTCAGTAAAATCATTTGGGAAATTTGATGATTATAAATTATGGTATTACACATATAAGAAAATGTGCGATGAGATTAATGGAATTTTATCTAATACAAAGTTGAAGAAACTATATAATAAAATAGTTGTTATGACAGAAGATGAGAAGTATCAATTTTATAAAACTTATATACCTCATCTATCACACTTCTTTGAGTAAAATAGTCTAGTACTTTTAGACTATTTTTTTTGTTTCCAAATTACCTTGACAGATAGAGTAATATTTGATAAATTAGTATGTGTGATAGAGTAATTTATAGGAGTTGAATATTTATGAGAAAAACAACATTAGGAGAATTAATTGCAAACGCAGTTTCTCATGGAATTGGAGCAATTTTCGCAATTGCAGCATTAGTGTTATTACTTGTTAAATCAGATACAACAGTAGAAATTTTGTCAAGTTTAGTTTACGGAATTTCAATGGTGGTTTTGTATTTATCAAGCACATTATTACATTCGTTTCCAGATAAAATGAAAGCTGTTAAATCGGTTTTTAGAAGATTTGATCATTCTAGCATTTTTATTCTGATTGCTGGAACTTACACACCATTTCTTGTTTTGCTTATTGGAACTACAGAAGCATACTACTTATTAGTAGGGTTATGGGTGTTAACATTAATTGGAATTATCCTCAAATCAATTTGTGTTGATAAATACATGGGAGTTTCATTAGTTATATATCTATTGATGGGATGGAGTATCATTTTTCTGTCTAAAGACATATTTGAAGGATTAGGAAACCAAGTTTCATTATTAGTTATAGGAGGAGTTTTATATACAGTTGGAGTAGCCTTTTTTATCTCGAAGTTCAAATACAGTCATTTAGTTTGGCATCTATTTGTTCTTGGGGGAAGTGCAGTCCACTTTATATGCGTGTATGGGTACGTACTATGATAAGGAGAGATGATTATGGAAAAATATGCAATAGTAATTGACAGTTGTGTCTATTTACTTGATGAAGAAATTGAAAAGTTTGGAATCAAAAGAGTTAGTTTAAACATAATAGATGGTGATAAAAGTTACAAAGAAGTTGATGTGACAAGTAAGTATGTTTTTGATAGATTAGATAAAGGGCACAAACTTACTACAAGCCAACCTTCTCCAGGAGAGTTTTTAAACTCATATGAAGAATTTTTAGAGATGGGATATGAAAAAATATTCGTTATTTGTTTTAGTGAAGCATTGAGCGGAACATATCAATCAGCGATTCTCGCTAGACAGATGTTGGATGAACCTAAAGTAGTGCATGTGTTTGATACTAAGCTTGCAGCATTTGGAAATGAAATGATAGTATTTAGACTAATTGAATTGATTAAGGAAGAGAAATCTTTTGAAGAAATTATAAAAAGAATCGATTCTTTATCTAAAGTATCAAATTTGATATTTACAATTGAGAATCTTACTAGTTTAATTAGATCAGGTAGACTTTCAAGAACTAAAGGAGCAATAGGAACAGTTTTAAGGATTAAACCTTTAATTCAAATGAAAGAAGGAAAGTTAGATTTATTTAAATCAGCAAGAACACATAAAAAAGTTATAGATGAAATCATTATGAGAGTAAAAGAAACTACAAAAAACTTTAATACAATTTTCGTTAGAATCTTATCTCATAACTCGAAAGAACAGGCAAAAGCTCTTCAGGATGAACTTGAAAGAGTATTTAAGAATATAAAGATATCATATACCGAAAATTTAGGTCCGATATTCTGTTTACATCTAGGTAAAAAAGGATATGGGCTTTCATGGTGTGGAGAATAAAAAGGAGATGAATATATGAAAAAATATGGAATTGTAACGGATAGTACAGTTTATTTAACAGAAAAAGAGAGAACTGACAATAATATTGGAATTGCATCATTGAATGTTGTTGAATCAACAACATCTCATAGAGAAGTTGATGTAGATAATGAATTCATTTTTGCTAAGCAAGCAAAAGGAGTAAAATTCACAACAAGCCAACCATCTCCAGGAGAATTTTTAGACTTATATGAAGACAAATTAAAACAAGGATATGAAAAAGTTTTTGTTGTTTTATTATCAAGTAACATTAGTGGAACATATCAATCAGCAGAGCTTGCTAGAAACATGCTAGATGATCCTTCAAAAGTATATATATTTGATACTCAACTTGCAGCATTTGGAAGCGAAATGATTGCTATAGAATTAATTGATATGATTCAAGCAGATAAAACTGCTGAAGAAATTATTGAAAGATTAGATAGAATCTTGAAAACATCAAATCAAATGTTTACTGCTGAAAATCTATTTTCATTAGCAAGAGGTGGAAGATTATCTGTGGCTTCAGCGGCTCTTGGAACTGTTTTAAAGGTAAAACCAATTATTAAAATAGTCAAAGGAAAATTAGAACTTGTGAATAAAGAGAGAACTTACGCTAAAGTTCATAATTATCTATTGAAAAATATTAGAGAAGATATTGGAGATTTTAAAAAATTAACTTTTAGAATAACAAATACACATTCACTTGAAAGTGCAGAAAAACTAAGAGAAGTCATTTCAAGTGAATTTCCAGATGCTAAAATAACTTTTACAAGTTATTTAGGTCCAGTATTTAGTATCCATGTTGGATATAAAGGATATGGATTAAGCTGGTTTGCGGAATAATAAAAAAGTCACTTCAGTCGAAGTGATTTTTATTTAAGCAATTGTGATTTGAACAAGACATTACTAAATAAAATTACTTTTGTGGTAAAATAATTGTAGGTGATAAAAATGAAGATATTTGAAGAAATTGAGAAGCAAATAAATTTAAACAAAAAAGTAGTAGTTGGAATTGATGGGCCAAGTGCATCGGGAAAATCTACTTTGGGTAATATGTTGAGAGATAAATATAATGCACTTCTTTTTCATGTGGATGATTATTTTTTACCTCCTGAGATGAAGACTAAAGATAGGTTATGTGAAAGTGGAGGAAATGTTGATTACCTTAGATTAGAAAAAGAGATAATGAAACATCTTAATTCAGATTATATTACTTCTAATCACTTTAATTGTAAGACAAATCAATTAGAAAAAAGGAATGAGCAAAAGAACAACCAAGTAATCATTGTAGAAGGTGCTTATTCACTCCGTGAGAACTTATTTCCTTATTATACTTCATCGGTTTTTTTAGAGATAGATGAAGAACTCCAAAAGAACCGTATTTTAGCTAGAAATGGCGAAGTAATGTTACAAAAATGGATCAATGAATGGATCCCGCTAGAAAACTCATATTTTGAAAAAGAAGATTTGAAAAACAAGGTTGATATCTTAATTGATTTAAATATTAAAAATTATTACTTTTTATCTTAATATGTTATAATTTAACTTGGAATAATGAGTCTGAGGTGAAGTAAATGCTATACTTTGATTTTCTAAATCCACACGTTATATATCTTTTTTTCCTTTTTCTTTCTGTGTTTACTGTTTATGCAATTTTTACATATATAGACTTTATAACAAAACACAAAAAAAAGATATATTTGGTTGCTTCAATCTTATTAATTTGGACACAACTAGCAAGATATTTAGGTGTATTGTTTAAAGACGGGTTTGATCCTCTAGAACATTTGCCTTTTTATATGTGTAGAATATCTGCAGTAGTATTACTGGCTTATACGTTAACAAAAAGCAAATATTTAAAATCATTTTTATTTTATTGGGGAGCACTTGGTATAGCTGGGATACTTTATCCAAATGGACCAATTGAAAATGTTGCCAATCTAAGTGAAACTTTTTATGTAGATCATTTCTTATTAACGATGATTCCTTTTTTCTTAGTTGTATATGAAGGGTATCGTCCTAGTAAAAGAGATCTAGTTATTATTACTGGTGTTATGGCAGTAATATTATATTCATTCATACCAATTAACAACTACTTTGGATCTGATTATTTTTATCTTTTAGATCAGTCTATATTTGGTGTATTGTTCCCCGGAGCATCTAGTTATGTTTTCGCAACTGTACATTATTTAGTTGCGGGTATGTTTTTCTTTCTGTATTATATTATGTTTAGGAACACAAATTTTTCTACTAAGAAGGTGCAATTATGAGAATAGGGATGTTTAGCGATGCATATTATCCTATTATTAGTGGTGTAACAATATCAATAGATACACTAACTAAAGAACTAATAAAATTAGGACATGATGTAATAATTATCTGTAATGGACATGAACTTGCAACTTATTCAGAAAATGTTGTTCGTTTTGAAGGTAAGAGATTACCTATGAAAGGAATGAGAGATTTTAGAATAGGCAAGGTTACAAATAAAAAAATAGAAGAGATAGGTAAATTGAATTTAGATATTATTCACTGTCATACTGAGTTTTCTATGGGCAGACTCGGAAGAAAAGCTGCAAAAAGATTTAATATTCCTGTAGTACATACTTATCACACTATGTATGAAGACTATATTCACTTTATTACAAAAGTGTTTAAATCACCTTTGATTTTCTTATCAAAGATGTATAGTAAAAGTTTTGCTGATTCCGCTGATGAAGTTATATTTCCAACAAACAAAGTGAAAAATGCATTTGTTGGTTATGGATATACAAAAGCTTCACATGTAATTCCTTCAGGAATCTATTTGGATAGATTTAGAAGAGGGAATTATAAAGCAGAATATATTGAAGAATTAAGAAAAAGCTGTTCAATAAAAGAGGACGAATTTGTTTTATTATTTCTTGGAAGAATGTCTAGAGAAAAAAGCGTTGAGACTCTCATCAAGAAATTTAAAAAAATTACTGAGACTAATAATAATGTTAAATTATTACTTGTTGGTGGTGGACCTGACTTAAATCATTTCAAAGATTTAGCAAGCGAACTTGGAATAAGCCATTTAGTTAAGTGTACAGGCATGGTTCCCCCAGCTGATGTTAGTCTATATTACTTGATTTCAGATTTATTTATTAATTTTAGCGTTACCGAAACACAAGGGCTAACCTATATTGAATCACTTGCTTCAGGGGTGCCTTTACTTGTTAAATATGATGATAACTTAGAAGGAGTCATAAATCCTGGAGTAAATGGATACTCATTTACTGATGATTTAGACTTTGTTCCTTTATTTAATAAGCTATATAATAATATGGAATTGTTTAATAAAATTAAAAAAAATTCTAACAATGCCAATATAGATAAATTTAGTGCAGAAAATTACGCTCTAAATGTTCTACGAATATATAATTCTTTATTGAACAAAGAGGAGAACTAATATGGATTTTTTCAAATTTGAACCAAGTCCTAATTTAAGGTTTGATATGTTCACATCAATGCATTTAGTAATGACAATAATTTTTATAGGAGTAATGGTTTTATTCTTCCTTCTAAAAAACAAAGTATTTAATTCTAAATATGAAAAACAAATTAGATACTCACTAGCTGCATTTCTATTGATTAATGAAGTATTACTAGCTGTTTTTGAAATCAGGGCTGGAGAGATATTCTTACCATTCCATTTGTGTTCAATTAGCTTCTTATTAACAATTGTGTTGTTAATAACTAATAATGAGAAAATATTTATTTTTGTCTTCTTCACGGGGATAATAGGCGGAGTTGTTTCTTTTGCTATTCCTGAGTTTGGAAATGGGGGATATGATAGATTTCGTTTCTACCAATTCATAATCGCACATTCAGCAATAATATATGTGCCTATTTACTATTTAACTAACTATAAATATAAGATTAATCTAAGAAGGTTAATTAGCGTTGTGATAATAACAAATATATTAGGATTCTCTATGCTTGGAATAAACGCACTATTGCGCGCTACAAAGTTCTATCCTGAGGCGAACTATATGTTTACAATGGGACCACCACCAGAAGTTGAAAGTGTTTTTGGAGCATTCCCTTGGCATTTATTTGTTTTTGAAGGCGTGTTACTTGTATCATTTTTTATTATATATTATTTTGGGAATAGGTATTCAAAAAAACAAAGCTTATAACTGTAAATTAAAAGCATTTAGCTAATTTCGGCTAAATGCTTTATTTTTTTATTCGGTGCTAATTTCATCTTCTTTAAAGTAATCATATTGCAATACAAGTAAGTTATACATGTAATCATTTACAATTTTGTGATAGATTCCAAGTAAATCTTCTTCTTCTATTACATAGCCCTCTTCAACAAAATATCGTTCTGATAAAGAGTCATAACTAAAGTGTTCACTAGAAAAACTCATATCAGCGAATCTTACAGTATGATTTTCGTTTTCTAAAGCATCAATTCCAAAGACTTTTGTGTAATCAAAGTTTAGATCGAATAAATTTGAAATAGTAGGCATAATGTCTATTGTTGACATGTAGTTATCCATAGTTCCTGAAAGGAGTGTAGAAGATGAGTAAACGATCATTGGTACATTATGAATATCCATATCAGATCCATCATCCTTCATGTCATCATATTCCCAAATTGTATCTCGATCAATTCCATATGCATAGTGATCACCATAAATCATTACTACAGTATCTTGGAGATGATTTGTTCTATCAAGTTCATCAAATAGATATTCTAATGCTTTATCAAGTTCAATATTTGCAGCTAAATAATAAAATATGTCTTTTGGAAGATCAATATCATTTGTTATTTCGTATTCTTCAACGATATCAGCATTCTTTTGAGCAATAGGATGGTCTTCATCATATCTAAAATGTCCTGATACAGTAACGAAATTAGCAAAGAAATTATCAGTCTCGATGAAGTATGGCAAAGCTTTTTCCATCATTTCTAAATCACTTTCCCACTGATGATCAAAGATTAAACCTCCATCATATGGTTCGTCTACTAAATCTAATTCATATGCACCATAGTAGGCATCATATCCTAAAGCTTTTGTATGAAATTGTGCTCTTGGATAGAAGTAATCGATATAATCATGGAAAGAGTAAGTATCATATCCTTTTTCAGAAAACATCTTTGGAAGAGTATATTTAAAAGTATTATCCATATATGCATCCATACTCAAAGTTACATTATTATCAGGGTAAAGAGAGGTTTGTGTTAAAAATTCAGAATCAGCTGTACTCCTATAATAAAGAGGAGAATAGAAGTTTTCAAAATAAGCATTTTCATTTTTTAGACGATACAGCGTAGGAGTTAACTCCTCGTTAATTGCGAATGTGTCTAAACTTTCAGCCATAATTAAAATTAGATTTTTATTACTGAAAAGATTTGAATATGAGTTTGTCAAATGGGGTTGTTTGTTTTCAAAATAATCATCAAGTAAAACTTCATACTCAAGTTCACTTAGTGGGTCGTTTCTAAAAAGACTAAAGAAATCTCTTTGGGTGTAGGTTAATAAACCAAACTTTTTTAAAGCATCTTGTGAATTATACATGTATGTATATAGGTCCATTTCAGAATAAGTAACAGTACTATTTGATTCTTCAACAGATTCATCAATTGTTTGTAAAGAAATAAAGAATGTTAAGAAACCAAGCATTAAAACAACTAAAGGTTGTTTGAGAGTGCAATACTCTATATTGAAACTTAGAAATTTAAATTTCGTTAATAAGTATAAAGATAGTGTAGGCAAAATATAAAATAAGTGTCCAAATCTAAACGAGAGAATATAGTCATTTAGGAAAGATAATCCTAAAGTGAAGTCTCCAGCAACAGTAACAGAATAAAAACCTTCAACAAATGAACTGTAAATCTCTTGATTAACATATAGTAAAGTGATAATTACTGTTAATGCAAACATAATTCTTTTAACTGCTTTTTCTTTAAAAAACATAGTGAAAAACATCATTAATAAAGAATACGACAAAGAGAAAATTAATGCTCTTAATAAGTTAAGATCAAAATTTATTGTTAATACTCTAATTTTAAATAAAATTTCTAAGTAAATAATTGAAGTAAAAATAAATGCAAATAATAATAGTGAATTTATAAATCTTCTTTTCATATGTAACCCCGCCTTCATAACAATTTATTATACTAGAAATTGAAATTAATTCAAGATGAAAGTATTTATTTCGATTATTATCTTATTTTAAAATTTACTGCTTATATTGATTAAATTAAACTTAAATATTGCTTGACAATTATTGGACAATTGTCTAAAATGTATGTAGTCTCTTTTATATATAGAGATTAGATGGCGATTGTGGTGAAGTGGTTAACACACCGGCTTGTGGCGCCGGCACGCGTGGGTTCGATCCCCATCAGTCGCCCCATTATTGGGCTATGGCCAAGTGGTTAAGGCACCGGACTTTGACTCCGGGATCGATAGTTCGACTCTATCTAGCCCAGCCATTATTATTGTGCGGGTATGGCGGAACTGGCAGACGCGCTAGACTTAGGATCTAGTTCTTCGGAGTGCAGGTTCAATTCCTGTTACCCGCACCACATGTAATCAAAGCAACTTAGGTTGCTTTTTTTAATTTAATAGGAAATTCTAACTTGTCAAGTTATTTTGTTAACCTAGGTTCATTGTTAAAAAGTGTCTCATATCTTTTTAAACTCCCAATTTAAGCTATATAAATGGTATAATGTTTATATAGGTAGGGGGGTAAAAAAGATGAGCTATAAAGCAATCAAAAC
>Ga0208647_1000147_pt1 | contig 27814 bp, 33 predicted proteins | sample AntAceMetag02UKA_FD_184765 | JGI IMG/M metagenome (GOLD analysis project Ga0208647, IMG submission 184765) | Saline lake microbial communities from Ace Lake, Antarctica - Antarctic Ace Lake Metagenome 02UKA (SPAdes) (version 2) | ecosystem: Environmental > Aquatic > Non-marine Saline and... | reverse complement strand
TGAAGAAGATAAACAAGTCACTAATAGGATTAAGATTGTACAAGAATTGACTTGGTTTGAGGTTTTACAATTAGTTAATTCTGGTAAAGATAATACAGGGTACAACAACAGCGGGGACAACAACAGTGGAGACATCAACAGCGGGGACAACAACAGCGGGTACAGAAACAGTGGAGACCTCAACAGTGGAGACATCAACAGCGGGGACAACAACAGCGGGGACAACAACAGCGGACACAGAAACAGCGGACACAGAAACAGCGGACACAGAAACAGCGGGGACAACAACAGTGGAGACATCAACAGCGGGGACAACAACAGCGGGGACTTTAATTCTAATACCCCAACCATAGCTAATTATTTTAATAAGCCATGTAATATTCAAGATTGGGAAAATTCAGAAAAGCCGGATTTTATTTACAATTTGAGATTAAATAGTTGGATTGGGTTTTACGATATGTCAGATGATGAAAAATTAAAATATCCAAAAGCATATGTTTGTGATGGGTTTTTGAAAACAGTAACTTATCAAGATGCTTGGAAAATAGCATTTGATAATAGAAATGAGAATGACTTAGAATTATTAAAAGCATTACCAAATTTTGATGCTACAATTTTTGAAGAAATAACAGGAATAAATCTTAACAAATAAAACTTTCAAGAAATGAACAAACCTTATGTAAAAGTATTCGACAAAAATGGAGTAATCACAAATCCAATTAAAGGAATGTTAATTCCAGATGAACCAAATCGCAGGCAAAGAAGAGCTTCTTTAAATTACAAAGAGCCTCAGGGTTTAATAGTGTATAATGGAGGAGGTGGAAAAGAATATGCCTTTACTCAATTGATTCCAGTCTACAAGGAAAGAACCACAACTGATAATCTTGCTGGATTTTTTAGAAAAGAAAAAAGCAATAGAATTATAAGAGGTTATAATTTATTTAAAACTGTAGAGGTAGTTTATAAAAGAGGTTCCTCTAAAGGAATGCCAAAGCTAAATAAGGCAGGAAACATTGTTTTTATCATTTTTGAATTAGAATCTTTTAATAAAGTAACTCATACAATGCCAGCAGGGGCATACAGCCGCCGTTTACAGCACAAAGCTAATGAGGATAATAAAGTAACTACAAAATAATTTAAGTGGCTTAAAACAGCCTTAAAATAAGTTTTAAAGCAATGCAAGAAACTATAAATATCAGAAAAACTCTCGAAAGGAGAAAAGGAGAGCGGAACCAGTTGAAACAGCAAATAAAAGTATATAGGCTGGAAATCCGCTCTCTAACCGCTCTCCGGGATAATCTGGAGCAGGCAAGAGGGATAATCCGGGATGTGGGTTTGAAAACTCAACAACAACTTCAATTCCATATCTCAGATATTACCTCATTGGCTCTTAATGCTGTTTTTGAAGATCCTTATGAATTGAAAGTAGAATTTGTCCAGAGGAGAAATAAAACTGAATGTGATTTGATGTTTGTCAGAGATGGTAAAGAAATCGACCCATTGGAAGCAAGTGGTTATGGAGCTGTAGATGTGGCTGCATTTGCCCTTAGAGTAGCAAGTTGGAGTATGCAACAGCCAAGAACCAGGAATACAATTATACTTGATGAACCAATGCGATTTTTGAGTGAGGACAGGCAGCCCTATGCAAGCCAGATGATAAAGGAATTAAGTGATAGGCTGGGGATGCAATTTATTATCGTTACACATGAGGAGGCTTTGACACAGTATGCAGATAAAGTTTTTCAAGTTTCAATCAAAGATAAAGTTTCACAGATAAAAACAAAAGAAAATGAAATTAACTGATGAAAGCCCAATGCCATTTTGGTAAGTATAAAGGAACTCCAATGGAACAAGTCCCTGCAAAGTACTTATTAGATTTAAAAGGATTTGATTATAAAACGGAAAAGAAAGAAAATGAAATAAAATTGGTTGATGATTATATCAAAAGTATTTTTCCAATCCTACAAAAAGAGATAGGGATTATTCCTGAGTTAGATAATGATATTGATTTTGACATATATAACGAAGAATAAAATGAGACCAAGCCAAAAAATATTACAAAAAAGAATCACAGAAATAGAGGAAGTAATAGGAAACTTTCCACAGCATTCTGCTGATTACAAGAAATTGAAAGTAATTCAAGATGATTTGACAATGGCGTGTAATATATTGGCAATGATCCAAGGTCCTGAGCAATTACATAGAGTGTTAAAGTGGGAAGTATTAGAGGTATTGAAAAATAAAATAGTTCCAAAATGAGCAAGGATAAAAGATATTATGTTTTTATTGTCCGAATTACAGACAAAGGTGGAACTGATTATAAAAAGAAAATTCATCGTGTAATGACAAAAGCACAAATGACTGAAATACAAAGGGATCTTGCCAAAACACATAAAGTATCAATGAAAACTATTGGATTTTCGTATGAAGAATATATTGGAATTTGGCAAATCATTAAAATACTCCTAAATGAAATCAAGGCTTTTTGTATAATGTAATAGAAACAAAAACTTTAAATATAAGATATGAAAAAAGTGACAATGTCCTGTGATATATGTGGAGCTAAAATAGAAGTATTAGTTCCAATATCAATAAAAGGCAAAACAAATGACATTTATTTTAATTATAAAGACATTTGTGCTTCATGTACTTCTAAGATCCTGGCTATTATTTTCCAAATCCAAGCTGATTCAAAGGCTATTCCTGAAAGTGAAAGAACAAAGGGATGGAAACAGTACTTGGAAAAAGAATGCAGCTCAAAACATACTGCACAGTCAATAGATTGTATGTATTTTGATGAGGAGTTGGGATGCCACCAATGTAAAGAAAGATTTCGGTCAATAAATAAAATAATAAAACAACAATAATCATGAAAGTTAAAAACGGAAAAGTAATAATGAGCCGAAAAGAAAGGCTCCGTATGTGGGTAATGATATTGAAAAAATTACAAATTGATTCAGCTATTCCAACAGTTAGAGTGCATGGATTATGTAATTACATTTGCCGTCAATATCCAAAAGAATTTTTTATAAATGGAAGTATTTGGGGGCATGATATTAGTTTGATCACAGATATCAATTTTCCTGAATTATATAAATATAAACCAGAGGAGGTATTTCTTCTGGGATATTGGTGGTTCATTGGACTTCCAAAACCTCGAATAGAAACAGTTACTAAAATAATTGAGGATTTGAAATATAATTATTTTCCAGAGTACCATGATAAATACATATTCCCAAGCCAATATTCAAAATCAATTTGGCAATATTTAACAAAAGCTGAAAAAGATGAAGTGTATGAATTATTTACCAATACTATTCATTATGGATTTTGGAATTTAAAAAGAGGAATTAAATCAATATTCAAATAAGATGATAATCCAAGAAAACAATTCCAGAACAAAGAGTAAAAGCTATAGAAGCATATTATGGACTTATAAGATGTTAAGGAAATTTCCTGACAAAAGAATGGGAGTGGCAACATCGAATATAGAATTATTTGCCAAACGGTTTAAACATGTTCTGGAATGTGAATTATTTTATAGAAAAACAAGTACAGATTTTTACATCGTATCATTAAGTAAATTTATAGAACAAAAATAATAAGATATGAAAAAACAAAAATTCACAATTCCAGAAATTGATCCTCAATCAGGAGAAAAGAATCCATACTATAAAAAGTCTACAATGAAAGCTCAAATAATAGAAAGGATATACACTTTACAGGTAGAGGCTGCAACTAAAAATACTCAGCATAATAATTTAAATCAAATAGATATGCTCAGTGGAGAAGGTAATCAATTACGAAAACAAATAGCCAGCTTAATAGGAAAGATGGAAGCATTAAATTGGGTACTAACTATAATGTAATATGAAAAAAGTAATAGTAGGAGAAAAGGAGCTGAGGTAATTATAAGGACTCCCAAAAAGGAATACAAAGTGGGAGAAACATATAAAGCCCAAGTGTCTTATGGTAGAGAACCAATGAAAATTCATATATGTCATGTATTACCTTCTCACTATACAGATGTAACTTTAATCATATACAAAGTGTATGGTAAACATAAGCAGTGGTGGCATGAGTTTATGTGTACTGAGAATGATATGGATTGGTATATAGAGTTGGGAGAGATAATGAAAAGTAAAATACCCAAAAAATAACCATGGAAACAATAAACATTATATGTCAAGTGATAGAAGGGATTGTTCTTGCCTTGTTATTTTATAAAACGGAGCGTAAAACCCATTCATCGCTTTTGCGTGGATGGGATGTAAGCGACCATTTAACCCTGATTGAGGATATACTCACGAATAGTATCAGGTGATGCTTCGCCAATAGAACAAACGAAATACCCATCACTCCATAACATATCTTTGTACCAATATTCTTTACGAAGTGATGTAGAATGTAATAACCATATTTGACGAGTAGATTCTTGTTTTAACCTACGGACAATTTGAGAAATAGACCAACGAGGAATGTAACGAATTAAGAAATGGATATGGTCAATATCAGACTCCATTACCTCAATTTCAAAATCTGAATTATCAGCTATTGATTGAAATATTTGTTTAATATCATTATTTAATTGACCTATAAGTAACTTTTTACGATACTTACAAACAAAGATTAAATGACATTTTAAGTAATGTTTAGAGCGATTTGTACTGATGTAATTAGATTTTTTTTAAAATCACGATAATATTTGTATCTTTGTAGAAAATAAAACTATTTATAATAGATGACTAAAAATACAAATAAATGGATTGGTAGAAGATTTGGCAGACTAACTGTTGTTAGTTGTGATGAAACTATACCACCAAAGTACTATGTTTATTTCAATTGTGTATGCGATTGTGGTAATGAGATTAACCTAAATAAAGATGTTGTTTTATCAAAAAATAGAAACAGTGAAAATATTTCTTGTGGTTGTTCTCACAATACAAGAGGTGTTTTAAATAATGGTAAATTTAGAAATGAAAATGCTAAGAATAAAATAGGTGAAATACATAATAGTCTAACTATCGTTGATATAAAACACAATAATAATCGTGGGTATAAAATGGTTTGTAAATGTGATTGTGGTAATATTACTGAACAATTTTATGCTGACATGAAAAATGGTAAAGTAATTAGTTGTGGTTGTTATGGAAAAGAACAACAAAGTATTACTGGGAGTAAAGTTGGGTTAAATAATTCAACTAAGCAATGTTCTAAATATAGTTGGCATTATATCAAAAATGGTTGTATAATCAATATGAGGTCTGGATATGAAGTTATGTTTGCAGAAGTACTTACTAAAGAACAAATTGAATGGGAATACGAACCAAAATGTTTTAAATTAGAAAATGGTAAGAGATACACTCCAGATTTCTATATCACCAAACAAAATAAATGGATTGATACAAAAGGGAGATATAAAGAAAGTTCCAAATTAAAAATAAAAGAGTTTGAATTACTTGGTAATATAATTGATGTGGTTTTTATAAAAGATATTGAAGATAGACTTGGAATGTCTTATTACAAATTTAAAAGAAATTGGGTTAGTAAAAATAATATAAGAATATGATGAAAAATCATAAATTAGCACAAGCCTTTTCTGATGTTTCGTTGGGTACTTTTTACACAATGCTTGAATATAAAGCTAATTGGAACGATAAAGTAGTTGTTAAAATTGATAGATTCTTTCCAAGTAGTAAAACTTGTAATGTGTGCAATTACATTAACCAAGACTTAACTCTAAAAGATAGAGAATGGACTTGTCCAAATTGTAATACCACGCACGACAGAGATTTTAATGCAAGCATTAACATTAAAAAACAAGGTTTAAAAATATTAAGCTGTGGTTCAGGAATTGACTCGCAGGATAAACAAAAACGGAGTAAGGCGTTGCCATTAGGTGAGTCTATGACCTCCGAAGCCCATCCCATCGCCTTTGGCGTGGGTGGGTAGTTCACAGGGTATTCTTACAACAGAAAGAACAAAGGCCAATAAAAGCGATTATCCATTACACATGGAATCAATGGGGAGGAGGTACAAATATCCCAGGAATACTAATAACAGAATTTAACAGCCCAAAAGAATTAACTGAAAAGGAAATAAGCCTGAGGATATATGAACAGATTGGGACATATGACCATTATATTAAATCAATTGAGATAGTAAAACAAAAATAAGATAATATGGACAAAGGAGATATACTAACAATAGAAATTAAGTTTGAGGAAATGGATATTCCTCTAAGGGATTTACTAATTAAAACTTTATGCGATTATTCAGAAGATAAGATTCCAATTGATATGGGTATATTTTCTAAAATGAATTATAAGATAGAGCCCTTAGATATTTCAACGGATATTCCACGTCCAAGGGATTTAATGAATCCTACTATAGAAGAATTAAGGAAACCTATGACAGTATTACTAAAGCTAAAAGCAGTTAAAACAGCCTAAATAACCCCTCAAATAAAGTTAATAACTTTTCAACCCTGAAAACATATATATAGAACTATCTAAATACTAACCTTAGTATAAATTTCTAAGTATAGAGTAGCGTATTCATCAAAACCATAGTAATTTTACATTGTATCACAAGTAAAATAACAAGATGAATAACGGTAAGCTTAACCAGGAAATGCAAACAAGAATATGTGATCTAATTATAGAGGACACATATACCATTAGAGAGATATGTAGTATAGTAGATATCAATGAGGCTACATATTATGAATGGTTAAAGAAAGACATCAAGTTTAACAAGGTTATTAAGCAATCCAAAGAGGAGGCAAGGGCTCAACTTGCTGCTCTAGCAAAGAACTCACTGAGAAAACTTATTGAAGGATCCGAAGTAGTAGAGACAAAAGAAAAGCTTAGATACAATACAAAAACCAAAGCCTATTACACCTCAGAGAAAGAACAAACAACCAAAACATTTAGACCTGACACAACAGCAGTAATATTTGCATTAACCAATGTAGATTCTGACAACTTCAAAAACAGACAACAACAATCAGTAGAAGTAACTAATATGGATGCTCTTTCATTTGAGGACATTGAATCCGCTATGGAAGAACTTGACAACGATGCATTAAAAGAGTTATTGAAAACCGCAGCTAAAATAAAGAAATTATCCAATAAGTAATGTGGCTAAACTCTGTAAAGAAATATTACAACATTCCAATTATAGAAAAGTGAGAAATCAATTTACTATGAAAAGAACTAAACCACCTAAGAAAAAGAAGATTTCTGAAAGTGATTTAGTTATTGCTTTACTACAGAATCCAGGAGTAGCTCAAAGGGAATTAAACAATAGGAGTTTCTTTGAGTTTTTCCTATATTTCTGGGATGTGATAAGTTCAGAGAAATTAGTTGCTAATTGGCACATTGAATACTTATGTAATGAGTTACAAGAAGCTGCTGAGGGAGTAGGTAGAGGAGAAGCCAAATGGAAAGATATAGTAATTAACATACCTCCAGGGACAAGTAAGACATCTATTATATCAATTATGTTTCCAGTATGGTGTTGGACTAAATGGTATTGGATGCGGTTAATTACAGCCAGTTATTCAGCTTCATTAAGTTTAGAGTCAGCAGAAAGTGCAAGAGACCTCATACGCTCAGACCAATTTACAGCCTTATACCCAGAGCTTCAAATAAAAGCAGATAAAGATACTAAGAGTAATTATCGCATTGAAAAACGGGCTAAAAAGGATGGCAGGGACGTTGTATTGCGTGGAGGTAATAGATTTACTACTTCAGTAGGTGGAGCATTAACAGGATATCATGGACATATACTAATAGTTGATGATCCTCTTAATCCTTATGAGAGTACAAGTAAACAAATATTACACACCACCAATTACTGGGTAGATAATGTTTTATCGACAAGAAAAGTAGATAAAGAAGTAACATTAACGATTATCTTGATGCAAAGGCTCCACCAAAATGATCCAAGTGGTCATTTACTTGCTAAAAAAGCAGGTAGTATTCATCATATATGTTTGCCGGGTGATTTAAAAACAGGTTTACAATATCTCAAACCAAAAGAATTAAAAACGTATTATAAGAATGATTTACTTGATCCAATAAGATTAAGCCGAAAATCATTGTTGGAACTTGAACAAGATCTTGGACAATATGGGTATGCTGGACAAATGGATCAGAATCCAGTCCCTCCCGGAGGTGGAATGTTTAAAGTTGATAAGATTGCTACTATTGATCAGATGCCAATGCCTCATGAAATAGATAAACAAGTGCGGGCTTGGGATAAAGCAGGAACAAAGAACGGAGGAGCATTTACAGCCGGTTTAAGGATGTTAAAGTTTAAAGCAGGTGAGTATGCTGGAAAGTATCTTATCGTTGATTGTAGGCGAGGACAACTTGGCACAGATGGGAGGGAGAATTTAATAAAAAGAACAGCTGAAGCAGATGCAAGAAAAGTTAAAATTGTAATTGAGCAAGAGCCTGGAAGTGGAGGAAAAGAAAGTGCGGAAGCTACAATTAAAAATTTAGCAGGATTTTCAGTAAAAAGAGAATTACCAAAAGGAGATAAGATATATAGAGCAGATCCATTTAGTGTTCAAGTTAATTGGGGAAATGTGTTGATGTTAAGAGGGGATTGGAATGATGAGTTTATAAATGAGCTTAGATTCTTTCCATTAGGTAAATATAAGGACCAAGTAGATGCTGGATCAATGGCATTTGCTTATTTAACAGGTAAAAGGAAAGCAAAATAATGAAGAGAACTAAACCCGTAAAAAAAATACAAGTTAATGATGAAATTATTAACAGAACCAAACTCGCTAGAACATTAGGTTATAGTTACCAAGGAGAAAGGAATATCTATACATCACTAGGATATCCCACCTCTATTGATTATGAAGATTACTTTGCTAGATTTATAAGACAAGATATTGCCAATGCTATTATAGAGCGTCCAGTCAAATACACATGGAAGAATGGAGTTATAGTCCATAATCCAGCACAAGAAGGTGATGAATTAGATAAAGCATGGAAGACCTTAAAGAAAGAATTAAAACTAGACCTTAGATTCAGGACAGCCGATAAACTTGCTGCAATAGGAGAATACAGCATTTTATTATTAGGGTTTGATGATGTGAAAGGGAATGCTGATTTCACTAAACCAGTAGAAGGAACTAAAAGAAATCTATTATATGTATCAGCCTATAGTCAATCAGCGGCAAAGATAGTTAGTTATGAAAAAAATGCAGCAAATAAAAGATTCGGGCTTCCATTTATATATAATGTAGCAACAGGAACAGAAGATGGCAATATGACCACTTTACAGGTCCATTACAGCCGGATAATCCATGTAACTGGAGAGATACTGACCTCAGATGTCAAAGGAGTTCCTACTATGGAAAAGGTTTGGAACAGGTTAATGGATATTGAGAAGGTGAGCGGTGGTTCTGCCGAGATGTTTTGGCGAGGAGCTAGACCGGGTTATCAAGGAGTAGTCAAAGAGGGATTTGAAGCAGATGATGACTTGGATGAGGCAATGAATGACAAGATACTCAAATATGAGAATGAGTTGACTAGGATCTTTATCAATGATGGAATAGAGTTAAAAGATTTAGCCCCTCAAGTAGAAGACCCAAGTGCACATATAAGTGTTCAAGTAGATTTAATCTCAGCAGCAACAGGAATACCAAAGCGTATTTTAATGGGATCAGAAAGAGGTGAATTAAGCAGTAATCAAGATGCTTCTGCATGGGCTGATATAGTAGATGATAGAAGAGAAGAGATTGCAGAACCTCAAATAATAGAACCATTTGTTGACTTATGTATGGAGCATGGCATATTACCTAAAACTCCTTACGAAATAGAATGGACATCATTACATCAAACATCAGATAAAGACAAAGCAACAATAGGACAGATTAGAGCCCAAGCATTAAAGGCTTATGGGGATAGTATGGGAGCACAAGAAGTAATGCCTCCAGAAGCATTCTTAAAGTTTATTATGGGATTAGAGTCTGAGCAGATAGAGGAGATAATAATGCTGATTGATGCTAATAGCTTTGTGGATCCAGAAGATATAGTTGATGAGCCAATAGAAGAAGAACCAATAATAGAAGAATAAATGTGCGATAAATGTAAACATATAACCACTTATGCTCAGGCTGCAAAAGGAGACCCAACAAGGACCTCTACTTTGCGGAATAGGTTTGTGAAAGATGTTAATCGCAGGTTTAACAAGCTCAAGAAAGATATATACACAACAATAGTTACAAATGATGCATTTGGACTCAATATTCAAACTAATACGGCAGCAGGGCCAAATGCATTTGCCTTTAATAGCTCTGCTCAGAAAGTAGATGCTTTTATGGAGTGGCTAAAGGTTCAAATAAATGATGGAATACTTGAAGTAAAGTATATGAATCAACTTGGAGCAGCAGCACAACAGCCTTGGACTAATATGTATATTCAAGATAGTTATGCAAGAGGGCAAGCAAGAGCAGCTCATGAATTAACTAAATTAGGAATTAAAGTTCCACCAATTGAAGTAACTGGAGGAATCAGAGCAGCCTTTGGAGGTCCATTTCACATGGATAGAGTTGGTTTATTATATAGTAGAACTTTCCAAGAACTGAAAAACATAACTGCTGCAATGGATAGTCAGATTAGTAGAGTATTGAGCCAAGCAATGGCAGATGGGGATGGACCTTTAACAATAGCAAGAAAATTGATTGCAACAATAGATGGAAAAGGAACAGCAGTTTCTAAATTAGCAATTAAGGATTCATTAGGTAGATTTATTCCAGCTCAGAGAAGAGCACAGACAATGGCTAGAACAGAGATGATAAGGGCACATCATCAAGCCACTATTCAAGAATATGAGAATTGGGGAATAGAAGGAGTTAATGTCAAAGCGGAATGGTCAACAGCTGGAGATGATAGAGTATGTGAATTATGTGCTCCATTAGAAGGTAGAGTATGGCCTTTAGCAGAGGCAAGGAGTTTAATCCCTCGACATCCGAATTGTTTTATTGATACACAAACCCCAATATACACTTCAACAGGATGGAAGTCTATTGGAAAAGTAGAAATTGGAGATTTAGTATTAACTCATAAAATTAGGTTTAGAAAAGTATATGCTCTTCCAAGAACTCCAAAACAAAAACCAGAAGTCACAAAGTTTAAGTTTAAAGGGGATTTAAAATTATCAATGACATCTAATCACCCAGTGCTTCAAATAGATGTTAATGGGATTGAGAATTGGGTACAAGCTAGTGAGATAAAAGAAGGGCAATCTTTACGAGTATTAGCTAATAGATGTAAAAGATGTGGTAAATTGATTCCATATTTCAATACCTATTGTAGTAAGAGTTGTAATTCATTAGATATTACAGATAAGCAATGGGCTAATCCAGAACATAGAAAAAATGTAAGTACTAAGAATCATAAATCAATGAATGAGCAATATGCCTTAGGATTACGAGATAAAGATACAATTTGTTTGAATGCTAATAAGAAAGTGAAAGAATTAGCTGCAAAAGGAGAATTTATATTACAACAACTTGAGACAAGAAAAAGAATAAAGGAAACCACAAACAATCCAGAACATAATGAAGCTTCTTCTATAAGGATGAAGAAAAATAACCCAATGTTTAATCCAGAAACAAAACAAAAGGTTAAAGAATCTTTAAATGAGTTATTTGAAAAGCACCCTGAGAAAAGACTTAATGCAAGAATGGCAAAGCATAGAAAATCAGGAAAGAAAACTTATATAGAAGCCCGAATGATTGAGATGTTAGATAATATGGAAATATCATATGTTTTCCAATATCCAATATTAAGGTATAATGTTGATTTTGCTATTCCAGAATTAAAGATAGTAATTGAATGTGATGGAGAATATTGGCATCAAGATAAAGTGAAGGAACAAAAGAGGGATGCTAAAATAAAAGAAGCAGGATGGGATATTTTTCATTTTACAGGCAGTCAAATAAATACTACTCCAAAAGAAGTAGAAGATGAATTGGCAAGAGTACTTGGAAATCATACAGGAGAATATGAGACTATTGATATCGAAATTGAAAAGGTAGAGAGATGGGTTATTAAACAAAACAGAACTTTATTTAATCTAAGTGTAGAAGAAGATGAATCCTATATGGCAAAAGGGATTGTAGTACATAATTGTAGATGTATGGTGCTTCCCACCTATGAGAAACAGACCAGAAATAGGAAGGAAACTTATGATAATGCAGCTCAGATAACAAGGGCTAAGAAGAAAGCAGCTAAGACAACATAAACAATAACGAAAATGAACAACAAGTATAAATATATAACTAAAAATAAAATAGCTTTAAAACGGGCTTAAAATAGGGATTAACAATATGGATAAATTTACCACATATAGAAAAACACAAGGAGCTCCATATACTCCAATCATTACTAACAATACTGCAGGTAATCCTGAAACAATATCAGTTCCAGTAGTAATGATGATTCCTGGAGTTCATACTGGAAGTAATGGAGCAATGCTTCATACAGCAGAGGGCTTATCAGCAGTAGCAGCTCAATGGAATACAATTCCTGTTACAATTGGGCATCCTCAAAATACAGAGGGGCAATATGTAGCAGTTAATTCAACAGAAGTGCCGAAGGTTGGAGTAATATCTGATAGTAGATGGGAGGATAATAAGTTAAAAGCAAATGTGACATTCAATGCAAGCACATTAGCAACAGCAGATCCAGTATGTTATCAGTTAATCATAGCAGGACAACCAATTGATGTAAGCATAGGAGCTTTTGCAGCAGAAACTAAATCAGTGGGAGTATATGAAGGTAAATCATATACGGCAATTACAACAGGTTATGTTCCGGACCATTTAGCAATTCTTCCAAACACACAAGGAGCCTGCAGTAATGAAGCTGGATGTGGAATCAGAGTAAATACTAATACTAATATAAAGAAAGGAGAACTAATGACATTAAAGGAACAATTAGATGCCTTATATAAGGAGGGTTTAGGAGTTTATCAATTACAGGTAAATGAAGAATCTTTATTAGGTAGATTACAAGCTATCCGGGATTGGACTTATTCAATGGATAGTGAATGGGTCAGTTGTTATTTGAAAGAAGTTTATGATGCTTCATTTATCTATGAAAAGAATATTCGTAGAACTGGAGCTTCGATTCCAACTAGATACTACAAGCAGGATTACACAATGAATGAAGCTGGGGAAGTAATAGTTGAAAGTGAACCTATTCAGGTAACAATGAAAACCGAATACACACCAATTCAGGCAAATGAGAAGGGAACAAAAATAAGTATTAACGAAAAAGGAGAATCAGAAATGGAAAATCCATGCTGTCCACAAAAAGTGGAAGAATTGATCGTCAATGTTGCGGCTAAGTTCACAGCAGAAGACAAACCTTGGTTACTCACTTTGAACTCGGAACAGCTGGACAAGTTGACTCCAAAAGAGGTTCAAGTTAAAGTGACTGATGAAATGGTTGTAAATCATTTAGCAACTGCAAAGAGAGAAGTAATTTTGGCTTCATTGCCAGAGAGTATCAAATCAGAAGTTGAGGAAGGATTGGCTTTAAATACTGCAAAGAGAACTGAATTGCTTGCAACAATTCAAGCAAACACTCAAGCAGGTTGGACAGCTGAAGAACTTACTGTAATGCCAACAGCTCAATTGGAAAAAGTTTCCAAGTCAATGAGCATGGGTAATTATGCAGGTCAAGGGGGAGAAGAAAAACCTCAAGTAAATGCAAAGATTGTTGAGCCAATGTTGCCAGCAGGTTTTGAGAAACCAACTGAAAAATAAATTTAAAAGAAAGGAGAAATAAAAATGAACTCAGTAATTATCAAAAATTATTTACATGTCCAAATAGATGCAATAGCTGAAGAAGCATTGACACCTGGATATTTAGTAGAATTGACCTCAACAGGAACAGTTCAGAACCACTCTACGCAGTATGGAAATGCTGTTAAGATGTTTGTATTAGAAGATGCCATCTTAGGTAATGGACTTGATACAGACCTTACTATTGCAGAGCAAGCAAGAGTGTGGATGCCAACATCAGGAGATGAAGTTTATGCAATGTTAGCAATCGGGCAAACAATTGCTATTGGAGACTTTTTAGCAAGTAACGGAGACGGAACTTTGACTAAACATGTCCCTGAATCCAGTGATTACTATGCAGCAACAGATGTAACGGTTAAGCCTTTACAAATTGTAGCTCAGTGCATCACAGCGGTGGCAACAACTTCAGTAGTGGCAAGAATCAAAGTAAGAATCATTAACTAAGAAAGGAGAAAATAATGGAAACACAAGTAGATTTGATATCGAAAGAAGGAGCCACTGGACAATTAGCAACATATATCCAGAACAATAAGCTTCAAGTGGGAAATATGCGCCCTTTCATCGGAGAAGATGGAAAAGCATACATGACTGTATATACAGGTGGGGACAAGAAGGATGTACAAAATTACGCAACAGTTCAAGCAAACTCAGCAACTCTTCGCAGAGATGAGTGGAAACAGCTTGATGATGTTGTGCAGATGATCCAATTGGAACGCCTTGTGGGTATTGGTGATTTGGAAGCAAAAGGATTAGTTTATAATCTTGCCAATCCAATGGGAACAACAGTTCTTGAATATAGTGAAATGACAAGTGAAATGACTGTGGAAATGTCAATGGACGGAGTTGCGAGAGCACAGAATGACCGCCCAGGATATACTCCTAAGTATTTACCAATTCCAATAATCCATGGTGATTATGAAATCAATGCAAGGGAACTTGCTACATCTCGTAATATGGGTAATGGACTTGATACTACAAAAGCAGAAGATGTTGCAAGAGCAATCAATGTTCACTTGGAGAAATTGCTATTTACTAGCACAACTTATACAAAAGGTGGAGGTTCTATTTATAGTTACCTTACTCAGCCTGATCGTAATTTACAGACGCTATCATTAGCTTGGGATAATGCCTCTAAAACTGCTGCTCAAATATTAGCAGAAGTAATAGCAATGAAAGCTAAGATGATTGCAGACAAATTCTATGGTCCTTACTACATTTACATTCCAACAGCTTATGAAACTGTAATGGATAAAGATTATATCAATTCTTTAGCAGGAACTCAGACTAATGCAACAAATGATACTATTAGAGAACGTATTCTTAAAATTGAGAATATAGAAGCTGTAAAAGTTGTTGATTCCTTAACTGCCAACAATGTAATTATGGTTCAATTAACTTCGAATGTAGTTCGTTTGGTTAAAGGATTTGGATTACAGAATGTTGAATGGAAATCAGAAGGCAATATGATTACTAATTACAAAGTAATGACTATTCAAGTGCCACAGATACGAAGTTCAGCTTCTGGACAATGTGGAATTGTACATTTATCAGCATAAAAGATTTTAGGATTAACCATATCCTTATTTTTTAATCAAAAAAAAATATTAACGATGGAAGCACAAAAAATATATAAGTATAAAAGTTTACAGAAGCCCGGCAGATATATGACTTTGTTTGATGAACGAATTATAAAGGGTGGAGACTTTTTTGAATCAACAGATGAAAATATTCCAAAAGGATTTAGGGATTTAATTCAAATGGTTCCTAATTATGAGGATAAAAAGAAATTGATTCCCCCTTTGAAGAGAACTAAAAAAGTGAAAACTCCAGTAATTGAAAAAGAAGAAGTGAAAACTCCAGGAGCAGATGAAATTGTTGAAAAGGAAATTGTTGAAGAACAAGAACCTGTTTCACAAGCAGATGTAGATGCAAAGGAAAAACAAGCTCAGGATCAACTTGAAAAAGAAGAAGCTGAACTTGCAGAAGAAGCAGAAAAAGCAGGTGGAGTTAAAAAAGAAGTTTTTGAAATGAAACACATTGCAAGAGGCAGATATAATGTTTACAATTCCGCAGGAGCAGAGCAGAGCACAAAATTATTGTTAAAAGCTCAGGCAGAATTGTTATTGGAACAACTTAATACAGCAGAATAAGAAAGATGAAAGCAACAGGAAACATAAATCCAATATTGATTACAAGCATTCCTCGATCGGGAAGTAGTATGATTGCAGGTATATTTGATATTTGTGGAGCAGCATCCGGCGTAACTACAAACCAAACAAAACCTTATACACAACATCTATTTGAAAATCAATCTATTCGGAGTCTTGTTTCCTATGCTTTTCATGACAACTTATGCGATGAAAGAGGGCAATTTCCATTACCTGCCAAATCATTCTTTTTAAAAAACACTTTTGCCGGTACTTGCCATCGAATAATGGAGCAACAAGGGGCAGTTGATAATTGGCAGTATAAAGATAGCAGATTATGTTTGATTTGGGAAGAATTGAATAAGCAATTTCCAGAAGCAAAATGGATTGTGGTAATGAGGGATGAAAAGCATATACTTAATTCATGCCAAAAGACGGCTTATATGACAGCTTTTAATAAAAGCTATATATTAGATCAAATAGGCAAAACAAATGCTGTAGAGGGCTGGAAATGGTGGTTACAACAGTATAAGGATAGAATACTTGAAATGCAATATAGTTTAAACCTTAAATTCATCTATCCAGAGAAAATGGGTCATGGTAATTTTATGGAAATCAAAGAAGTTATTGAATGGGCTGGATTAGAATGGAAAGACAAGGAAGTTAGAAAATTTATTACACCTAAATTAAGGAGAATATAAGATGGCAGTCAGAGTAACAGCAACAGAAGTAAAGGGGGTAATCACAACTACATTAACAGATGATGAAATTACTCCATATATAACCTCAGCCAACGTGTATGTGACTGCAAGGCTTGGTTCGAGTGCTTTAATTGATGCAGTTTTAAAAGAAATTGAGAGATGGATGACCGCCCACATGATTGCATCCACCAAGACAAGACAAGAAATTGAAGCTGAAGCTGGTAGTGCAAAAATTAAATATTCAGATAATTATGACACTGGATTAAAAAGTACATCATTTGGGCAAATGTGTATTTCATTAGATACAACAGGATTGCTGGCTCAAGAAGGAAAGAAACCAATATCCATGCAAGTATTAACATCATTAGAAAATTATACATAGAATGGGAATACAAGAATTTATATCAGATGTATGTGTTCAGACAGCCGTTTATTGGGCTCCTGGAGCAAATGATGGCTACGGAAATAAGACTTGGAGCATAGGAGTTGAAATACTATGTAGATGGGATGATATAACTGAATTGATCATGAACAGGCATGGAAAAGAAATTGCTTCAAATGCTCAATTATTAGTAACTCAAGATATAGATGTTGAAGGTTACTTATTTTTAGGATCTTTAACTGATTTAGAAACGACACAACAAACAAATCCAAAGCTTGTTCCAACGGCTCAACCAATTCAGAAGTTTGAAAAGAGTCCGGAATTTAAAAGTACAGATAAATTTGTTAGACAAGTATATTTATAAAAAATGGCAATTAAACTAATAGGCATAGAGAGAATCAATAAGGCATTAGCTGTTTCGGCAAAGAAAGCTGATAAACTATGTATGCGAGGTATGATTGAAGCTTCAATTGTAATTCGTAGGGATATGAAAGGCAAAGTTCCAGTTGATACAAGGAATCTGGAAGCAAGTTGGTTTGTTGTTACTGCTAATTCAACAAAAACAGCCCCAACATTTGATGGAGAAGATGCTGGCAAAATGATGGCAGACCATTCAGCAACAATAGCAGAAAATAAAGGAAAAGTTGTTGCATCAATGAGACCTACTTTAATTATGGGTTTTTCCGCTAATTATGCAGCAGCAGTTCATGAGGGAAAAGGTAAAGGAATGAAACCAATGGTATTTAAAAAGCCAGGAGCTGAAGCAAAGTTTTTTGAGAATGCCTTGAACAGAAATAAAGGAACAATTTTAGCACTAACAGGACAGGAGCTTAGTAAATTATGAATGCACCAAGCACAGACATAAAAGATGTACTAGTTTCAGAGGGAGCATGGGTATTTGCTACAGATTTGTTTATATCAGCTCAACCAGCAACGCCAATGAATAGTTCTACTATATTTGATACCACTTCAACTCCTCCAGATGGGACTTTAGATGGTAACGATGTTTTCTTAAATGAAAGCATAATGATATGGGTTAGGAATAGTAGTTATCAAGATGCTTATAGTGAGACTCAATCCATAATATCAATTCTGCATAATAAAGCAGGATTTACAGTCAATGGTACTAAATATCTACATTGCACTTTAGCAAGTGGTCCCAATACTCTTACAGGGGGTGTTGGAGAAGGGGATTATTCAGAGTTTAGTATCAATTTTAATATGATTAGGGAAAGAAACTAATAGAGGGGGGATATATACAATGAACATTGCAACAGCATTCAGGTAAATTAGAAGAACATAAAGATAGAAATCGAGATAAATAAATAAATAATTATTAACAATTAAAAAAGGAGAACAAGATTATGGCATTTACAGGAATCGGAACAGTCTTTTACAGACAAAATCCAAGCACATCCGCATGGGAAGTGATTGCTAACATTAACAGTATCTCAGGACCATCTTCAAGTAGAGAGACAGTAGATGTCACTACTTTAGATAGTACTGCTGGATACAGAGAATTTATTGGATCTTTGAGAGATCCAGGGGACCTTTCATTGAGTATGAACTTCGCAGTTGCAACTTATACTACAATGAAAGAAGATTTTGAAAGCAGCGTATTAAGGAATTACAGAATTGTATTACCTGATACTGCTTCAACTACATTAGAGTTTGAAGGACTCGTCACTGACTTACCATTGGAAATTCCATTGGATGATAAAGTAACTTGTGATATCACTATTAAAATCAGTGGACAAACTGACTTAACAAGTGTTAATGTAATTGCAAGTGTTGAAACAATAGCAAATATTCCAATTGCAAACGGAACTCAATTAGCTGATGCAACATTACCAGCAACAGTAACAGTAACTTATCAAGATGCAACAACAGAGGATCTAGTAGTAGTATGGGATGCAGGAACACCTATTTATGATGGAGGTACTGATGGTACTTATGTATTTGCAGGAACTATCACATTGACAGCAGATGATTCTAATCCTGAGGGAGTAGTAGCAGCTGTATCATTGGTAGTAACTACATAAAAAAGACTTTAAGGATTAACCAAATCCTTATTTTTACAAACAAAAACGAAATGAAATGATGCTTAATTTTAAAATAATAGAAAAACAAGAAATTGGATTTACAAATAGAACAAGAATGGTAAATAGTATTATTCTTAAAATTGTAAAATTGCCAACTGAACAAGAAATGAAAGAGGTTGCAATTTCTATTTGGGAAAATGGAAATAAGACATGGAAAGAGTTTACTGTTTTTATTTATTTACCTGAAATGGATTCAAAATTAAATGCTTATGGAATTGTTGAATTTAATCAAAAAGGATTAACAAAATTTGATATAAATGAAAATAGTTTATTGTTTACGAAATGGAAAATTACAAAATAATTTAAACACAAAACGAAATGACAGAAAAAATTGAAATAGACGGAAAACAACATCCATTAAAAGTTGGATATTATGCATTGAAATATGCAGTTAAAGAAGCAAAAGAAGCTGGAAAAACAAATGTAACAATGGAAACTATCCTAACTGATGGAGAAGATATATATGAGGCATTGTTATTTTATGGTTTAGAACTTGGAGCAAAAATAGAAGGAACTGAATTTACTATGAAACGAGAAAATGCTGAAATGTATTTAGATGCTTGTTTTACTGAATTTATGCAGTTGATGCCTACATTCTTTCCAACTCCAGATGCTGGAAAAAAGCTCAAGGGGCAGAAGAAGAAATAAGCCCCAATAAGAAACCAATTGATTTTAATGAATTATGTGGCGTGGCATTAAGTAGATTACATATTACTCCTTTTGAATTTTACAGGCTGAGTCCTGCTGAATTTTATGCAGCAATCCAAGACCATCAAATCAGGGAGCAATCGAAACTTGAAACACAAATCCACAGCATATATGAAGCAGTCAGATTACATGGGATGTGGACTTATAATTTCACTCCTGGAGTAAAAAGACCAATCAGGGATCCTCAGAAATTATGTAAGTTTCCTTGGGAAGAAAAATCACAGGTTTCTCAACAATCTCCAGATCAAATGAAGGGAGTTGTAAAAGCAATCCATGCTCTAATGAAAAATAATAAGAAATTTAGCACAAAACCAAAGCAACCAAGCAATGAAACGAAGCAATAGTATATTTATATAGCTTAAAATTTAAGTGCTGTAACCCAGGCTTAAAACAAGTTTAAAAGGAGATAGGCAGAATGAGCAACATAGGAAATTTAACAGTTAGTTTAGGATTAAATACCACCGCCTTTAAAGCAGGAATGGCAGGAGCTTCTGCTCAGATGAAACAAACTGGAGCAATGATGCAGAAAGCTGGTAGGAATATGTCAATGTATTTGACAGCCCCTTTATTGTTAATTGGAGCAGCTTCTTTTAAAGTATATAAAGATTGGGAAACAAATTTATCTAAAATAACAGGACTTGTAGGTATTGCAAAGGACCAAGTAGATAGTTGGAAAGATTCTATTATGGAAATTGCTGTAGCAACCGGACAAGGACCTGAAAAATTAGCTGATGCAATGTTCTTTATTACCTCAGCAGGTTTGAGAGGACAAGATGCTTTGGATGCTTTGGAAATGAGTGCAAAAGCTGCTGCTGCTGGATTAGGAGAAACTGCGACTATAGCGGATCTTGTAACAAGTGCTATGAATGCTTATGGAAGTGATACTTTATCAGCAGCTCAGGCAACGGATGTATTGGTGGCAAGTGTTCGAGAAGGTAAAGCAAGTGCAGATAGTATTGCTGGAGCATTGGGAGGGGTTTTACCAATAGCTTCTGCAATGGGGGTTTCCTTTGATGAAGTTGGTGCAAGTATAGCAGCAATGACAAGAACAGGAACAAGTGCAGAAACCGCATCAATGCAATTAAAAAGTATTTTAGCTTCATTATTAGCTCCAACAAAAGAAGCGGAACAAGCTTTGAATGATATGGGTTTATCAAGTGCAGGATTAAGGCAGAAAATAAAAGATGAAGGATTGTTGGCAGTACTTACTGATCTTAAAGATGTTCAAGGAAAATATGGGGATGAAATGTTGGCAACAGTTATTCCAAATATAAGAGCTTTATCTGGAGTAATGGATTTAGTTGGAGGAAATGCAGAAGCTAATATTGCTGTATTTGAATCATTAGCTGCAACTGGAGGTGATTTAGATGCGGCTTTTTTAGAAGCTACGCAAACTGCTGAATTCAAGTTAAACAAAGCAATGACTCAATTAAAAACATCATTGATTACAATAGGGGAAAGTGTTAAAAATGCATTTATTCCAATACTTGAAAAATTAGGAAATAAACTTGAAGCAGTTGGAAAATGGTTTGGGGATTTATCAGAAGCTCAAAAAAGAATGGTTATTGGAATTGCCGGCTTAGTAGCAGCAGCAGGTCCTTTGCTTATGGTAATGGGGGGAATAATGCAAAAACTTCCAGGAATGGCAGGAGGATTTTTGAAGTTAATCGGAATGATGCAGAAAGCAGCAATGGCAAATCCCTATGTAGCTTTAGCAATGGCAATTGGACTTATAGTTGCTTTGATATTTACTTGGGGGAAATCACAGGAAGATCTTATGCAAGATTGGGAAAATTTAAAACAATCCTTTTCAGATGCAGATGTTATCAATAATGTAATGCAGAATTTTGTTAATATTTTTGATGATATAAGAAGTATTATAAATGTAGTTTCTAATTTATTTGGAAAAGCTGGTACAAGTGTTGGAATGTTTACTGGCATTTTTAATGTATTGTTATTCACTGTAAAATTAGCATTAACTCCAATTATTGCATTGGTAAATGGAATTAAAGTATTTGTTCTTTTCATAGTTGATTTATTTAGAGCCTTTAAAAACATAAAAGATTTAAGCATTAGTGATATTTTTGATTTAATTAAAAAAGCAATTCTTGGAATGTTAGATCCAGTTTTTGATTTACTGGATAGTGTTGGAATGTTGCCTGATGCAATTGCTAATATGAGGGATGTTACAACTAAATCAGCAGATAAAATTATTCATGCATTTACGGAAACAAAAGATGCTGTAAAAGCTGCCATGATTACAATGGAGGATCAAGCCAGAATATTTACTGAGCAATTTGCAGGAATGTCTGAGGATCAAATAAAATCAATTGAAAGTGTGAGGCTTACTTATTTGCAAGCTTCAAAGGATATGATTGCTGCGGCTGTTCAGCGTATAATGACAGAGGGTATGATGTCTGGAGCTCTAACAGATGAAACTAAAAAGGTAATTGAATTAACAAAAGCCTACCAAGCTCAATTGGATGTAATGATTGCCACTTATGAGGCTGATAATGCCATGCCAACCGTACCAACTATTTCTACAGATCCAAATGCCTCAGGAGGAGCAGAGGATGAAATGGTAGGGGATATTGGAAATGTAGATGTAATAGTAGAATCTTTATCTCTTTTACAAAAAGCACAAGGAGAATACGCAGCCACAACAGCAAGAACAAAAACTGAAGTAATTGGTAGTTTTAAAGAAATGTTGACAGCAGAAACTGAATGGTGGCAAAAATCTAATACTTCATGGGAAGAAGGAAATAGCACAAGAACCACAGCTCTTGCAGATTTTGCCAATAAAACAAAACTTTGGAATCAAACAGTTAAAGCCATGTACACTGAAATGGCAAGCACTCTTGAAAGTGGTTTGGAAAGTATGATTTCTGCAACAGTTGAAACAGCCGCAGCAGGAGGATCTTGGAAAGATATATGGATGGGATTGCTTGGAACAATAGCTAATGTTATTGTGCAACTTGGAAAAATGGCTATTGGAGCAGGAATAGCTGTTAAAGGTATAATGGAAGCATTGAAACTTCATCCTGCTTTAGCTATTGTAGGAGGTATTGCTCTTGTAGCATTAGGAGCAGGAATAAAAAGTGGATTAGCAAGTTTGTCAGAAGATGTTCAAGGACTTGCAACTGGAGGTAATGTAGTACAAGGTGGGGTATTTAAAGTAGGGGAAGAAGGGGAGGAACTTGTAACACTCCCAAGGGGCTCAGCAGTAACACCAAATCATGCTCTAGGTGGAGGAAATACTCCATATATATTAACCACAAAAATATCAGGTAGAGATTTAGAAATAATATTAGAAAGAACTCAAGCACAAGGAAAGAGAAGGTAATATATGAGAAAATTATTTGAAGCTCAATTTAATGGATTTCCACTACAACAGGAATGGAATTGTTTAGAAGCATGGACAGCTGATGCAGAATTACCCTCAGGGGATCCCACTCTTGTTTGGGGATGTTCTGGGACAGAAATAACAGGTACAGTAGATACAATAGGAGGAGGAGATGATAATTCAGATTTGATTATAGCAGGTTGTTCAGAAACCCCTTCAGCCGTAAGAGCAGCCAGACAGACATTTGGTACATTATCTGATTGGTATTTGCCTACAGGTATAGAGTTACAAGCCATGTATGCCCAGCGTTCTATTATATCTGATTTTGCAACAGGAATAAAAACATATTGGACATCCTCTGAACATGATGCAACAACTGCTTATTATATGGATGGAGGAGCAGTAGCAGCAGGGGCAAAAACAGGAGAAAGGTATGCACGACCAATCCGTAAAGTTTCTGGTAATTATGAGATAGGGGATACAGGGCCAGCAGGTGGAATCATATTTTACAAAAGGCAAGCTGAACCCACCCATAAATTAAGTATATACGATACCACATTAGCAGAGGATGGCTCAAGTCAAGATATAACACTTGAAGCACCGGGATATGCTATCAATTGGAATGGTAATGTTAATGATATTGTGGGGGGTGGAATTATTGAATCCTCTGCTGAGTTTACTGTAAGAAGTATAGATGGAATTTTATCAGATTTCATGGATGATTTGGCATCCTCTATTGAGGGTCGTTTTTTAGTAGAAATACAAAAGAAAACAGTATTAACAGAAACATGGGAAGGCAGTTGGAAAGGTATCTTAATGACAGATTTTTCTGGACGTAAGGATATACCAGATGAACCAATATCCTTTCAAGCCACTGATGGGATGGCTTTATTAGATGCTATTGAGGTAACAGCAACAGCCTCAGAGCTTATGCTCGTAACGATACTCAAGGGACTTGCCCAAATACCAACCGTTAGTCTTTTCAGTGCCCTATCTGAGACAAGATTTTTATGGGTTAAAACAGATTGGTTTGCGGATAACATTCCTGCAGATGAAGAACCACTTTATCAGATTGGTTTGTATGGCAAATCCTTATGGGTCAAAAAGGAGGAAAAGAAAGGATACAGTGGCACAATAGCAACCATCGTATCACCAATGACTTACAAAGAAATAATACAACATATATGTGAGCGTTTCAATTGTATCTTAATGATGCAACAGGGGTCATGGTATCTATTCCAACGGGATTTGATGGAAGAGGATACAATCACTTTTGAGACTTATAAATCTGCTGAATCATTAGGTACATGGAGAACAAATCCTTGGACTTATACAGTTGAGACTTACAAGGAACTTGACCAAGATAATAGGTATCGTTCAGAAGGGGAGTTTTATTCACTACCGGGTATCAAGTCCGCTGAGGTTATATATGGGGGAGGTGCTTTGGCTGATGGTAGTGATAGTCTTATTCCAACAGCATGGGAACCTGATGAAGTTTATACCACAATGCCCTTATATACAGGCACAGGAAATTATTTACATATTAGAGCTTCTTTTACAGAGCATTTTCTTATTGATTGGGTTGGGGGAACACCTCCGGAACAATATTTCAAAGCAAGAGCAGAATACAAGCTCATAGTTACTTGTGGATCTTACTATCTAAATGCTTACACTAAGGGATGGACATTGGATTCAAGTGTAGCAGATTTGGTTTTATCAAGTACCTACTTATATCACAGGTATGACTCAGAATCAGATACATGGAGTTTTATTGACCAAGCCTTATTCAACTTAGATTTAATAACAGATGATTTACCAACGGATGATGAAGTAATTTTTGAACTATCAAGATACCAAATACAGATATTTTCAGGAGGTACTTATTTTACTTGTGATATAGCAGATGATTTTTTATTCACTCCAGATTTGGATAATCATTTCATGCTGTTTATCGTTGGGGATGAAAATCCTGTTTCATACGTTACATTCAAAGCAGAAAATCCAACTGCAGGATTCCAACTTGAATATGATAGGGGGGAAAGTTTGTTTGGGACTGCTCGTGTCATTATGAATAGAGTTATTGGCTATAATAATGCAGGGGGGGAGTTATGGAATAAAGGATACACAAGTACAAAAACAATGTACTTCAATCAATTATTAGTGCAGCAAATCTTAGCCAACCAAATAAAAGGTCTATTATCATTTTCAGGAACAATATATGAAAGGAGTGAGAATTGGTTACAATTAAGACACGCCATTGAATTAACTGTAAATGGGACTACTTATAGACTGGTGTTTAACAATGTTACCTATGTAGCTCAGACAGAAAGTTGGCAAGGGGATTGGGTTGAGATTTCCAATACAAAAGGGCTTGCCATCCCGCCACTTAATGAAAATGAATTTGGTATTGATGATAAACCATTTATTCCACGCCCTCCCGGACCTATATTTGAAGATGTACTTGAGGAATTATATGACTTGGAAAGTGGTAATGTAGATGTAACACAAGGAGGCAATTCAACAGGTGGGGTGATTACAAATAGAACTACATTTGTAAAACAACCAGCCTTACCCTCAACACCTACAATGGGCACCATGGCCATCGGCTTGGCTGAGATTGGAATAATGAAACAATTTGATGCCTTTGGTAATTTGAAAACATTAGGTATTGATGCAAGTTATTTTGAAGCCAGTCCAGATGTTGTTATTGTGGGAGGTTTTCTATATAATTGGTTGACGGCAAACCTTGGGACAGACCTGATAAATGATCCTAATTGGGCAGTACCAAGAACAGCCGATTTTCTAGTGCTTACAAATTACTTAATTTCACAAGGATATAACTATGATGATACTAAAATAGGGGATAAGCTGGGAAAGGCTTTGGCAACAGCTACAGGATGGGATGCTTCAGCTGTAGTAGGAGCGATTGGAAACACAGATTATCCAGCGAAACAAAATGTTACAGGTTTATCTATCAAGCCAACAGGATTGAGAAATGTGGATGGGACTTATGTCTCACAAGGACTTTATGGAGGTTTATGGAATAGCACTGAGATTGATACAGATGATGCCTATGCTCAAGATGCCTTATTTAATGAGGCGACTTATGCTATTGGAGGAGGAGACAAAAAGGGTGGAATGGGTATTCGGATTTTTAGATTTGCAACTGCTCCCGAATTGGGACTTGGGGACCTCACTATTATCTCTGGAGCATATACAGGAAATGATGGGAAAGTTTATGATGGTGTAATTTTAGGAACTCATGTTTGGATTGTTAAAAACTTGGCTGAGACAAAATACACGGATGGAACAGAGATACCTTTATGTGAAGATGCTGATATTTGGGGCACTTTGGCTGTGCCTGCAAGATGTGCTTATGACAATGATATGGACAATGTTTTTACAGATGATGATAATTTAGTTTTAAAGGATGATAAATTACTTCCATCCCATATCCTAAGTTATGACCCAACCTTATCTGGACTTAGTGCCGTTCTTGTAAAAACTGCTCTTGATGAAATTGTTTCTACTTTTGATGGGTATGTTCCATACACCGGAGCAACATCTGATTTAGATTTAGGAGCCAACTTGCTTAAAACAACTTCTGGTTTAGTGTCTCCAAAATGGTATCCTTCTGCAGATAGTGTAACAGCCTTACAAATATTGAAAGCTGACGGCACAACGCCAATAGTAAACATTGATACAACAAATTCAAGAGTGGGAATTGGAACAATATTACCTTTAGGCGCTTTAGATGTTTCATCGGGCGCTATAGGAATAGTTCTTGGGGCAGACCTTGCAACAACAACAAGAACAAATTCTACAGCAAAAGCATCAAGTATTTCAATGCCACATTATTTAAACGCAGAAGAACTGATTACTTTTTTCGGTGGTTATGCTGATGCAACTAATAATTATATGGTATTTGGTGGAGGTTCAACAGCATCAAATGCAGTTACAGATATAGCTTTTTACACCGCAGCCAACAATACTACTGTAGAAGGTACAGAGAGAATGAGAATAACTTCTGATGGAAGAGTGGGAATTGGAACAACAGCACCTGAAAAAACATTACACGTATCAGGAGGTGATATTTTACTTGAGAATAATAATGGAATATTTTGGAAGGATAATAATGGAGCACTTAAGGAAGTACTAAGGGTTGATGCCAATAATGATGTAATATATAGAGCAGTTTTGGGACAAGACCATATTTGGAAGGATAGTGCCAACAATGAAAGTATGAGACTGACTGATGATGGGAGTACTGCTTATTTAGGAATTGGTACACCAACTCCATTATCATTATTAGATGTAAAAGGTGGAGATATTTATATTGACCACGACCAAGGTATAAGTTTAGTTGATAATAGAACAGGAACTCCTGTTATTAGAAATATGATTAAAGGTATATATCCAGATGGGAATGTATCAAACTTAGGAACAATAGAAATAGGACAAAATACAAATAGAGTTGTTTCAATATTCTTCTCAACACAGAATGGTGATAGGGGTATGAATTTCGCTCAAGGAAAATTGGGTATTGGAGTTGGTGCAACAAATCCAACTGCTTATTTAGAAATAAAAGCAG
>Ga0208647_1000144_pt1 | contig 28176 bp, 27 predicted proteins | sample AntAceMetag02UKA_FD_184765 | JGI IMG/M metagenome (GOLD analysis project Ga0208647, IMG submission 184765) | Saline lake microbial communities from Ace Lake, Antarctica - Antarctic Ace Lake Metagenome 02UKA (SPAdes) (version 2) | ecosystem: Environmental > Aquatic > Non-marine Saline and... | reverse complement strand
GATTGTCTAGAAAATAATGACCTGATGCCTAATAAATGGCTCAAACTTCTAAGCTATACAAACGAACTATTTCTTAACTCGGTTTATGCCTTTTAATTCATCTTTCCATTAAACTTTTGACACTACCTAATTATATCAAAAAAATGCAAGAAAAAAAGCCGTTATAAACGGCTTAATTTACAAATTAGATAGATACGATATTAGATGCTTGAGGACCTTTGTCTCCATCAACTACTTCGAATTCTACGCTTTCTCCTTCTTCTAAAGATTTGAAACCATCTTTTTGAATTTGAGAATAATGAGCAAAAATGTCATTTCCTTCATCAGTTGTGATGAACCCGTATCCTTTTTCAGAATTAAACCATTTTACTTTTCCAGTCATGTTTGTTACCTCCATATTTTTATTCCTAATACTACAAATACTGCTTTATAAAATATATAAGTAACAAATGTTAGTTTAATTTATAATACATTATTCTTTTTTTAGGTCTATTTCATAATACACTATTTTTGATATATTGCAAGAAAAATGAGTATTTTAGTTAGTCTTTTTTTTGAAAGAAGATCTCAAAGAAACAATTCTATTAAACACTAATGCGTTTTCTTTTGAGTCTTGATCTACACTAAAATAGCCGTTTCTAGTAAATTGAAATCTATCACCTATATTTGGTTTCATATTTTCTTCTACAAAACCGTTCTTAATTATTAAAGAATCTGGATTTATCTTTTCGATAAATGGAATATCTTTATTTTCGAAATCAAGAATGAGTTCTTCAAATAATCTGATTTCTGCAGGTAAGTTGTGCGTTGCATCGACAAAGTGAATATTGCCATTTGGTTTTCGATCATTAAATCCAGAACCAGACTTAGTTTCCTTGTCATATGTACAGTGAACTTCTGTGATGAGTCCATTGCTGTCTTTTACAACTGAATTTGCTTTTACAAAATAGGCATGCATTAGTCTTACTTCTATGCCAAGAGCAAGTCTTTTCCATTTCTTATTTGGTTTTTCCTCTATGAAATCTTCTCTTTCAATATAAACATATTTACTGAAAGGGATTTGTCTTGTACCTAACTCTTCATTTTCACGATTGTTTTCTGCTTCTAAATACTCCACTTCACCCTCTGGGTAATTATCAATAACTAACTTAAGCGGATCTAAAATAGCATTAGTTCTAGGTGCAGTTGCTTTTAAGTGGTCTCTTACTATTTGGTATAACATGTCAATTTCCGTGTCTCCTTGGCTTTTTGGAAGACCTAAAGCAAATATGAAGTCTCTAATTGCAATTGCGGGTATTCCTCTTCTCCTAAGGCCACTTAATGTAATTAGACGAGGATCGTCCCATCCAATTACTTTATTATTATCAACAAGTTGTTTTAAATATCTTTTACCGATTACTTTTCCAGCAATTTTTAGCTTCCCAAATTCTATTTGTCTTGGGACACATTCCATTTCACAGTTTTCAACAACCCAGTCATATAAAGGACGATGGTCTTCGAATTCTAAACTGCATAAACTGTGGGTAATCCCTTCAATAGCATCTTCAATAGGATGTGCATAATCATACATTGGATAGATACACCATTTATCACCAGTATTATGGTGATACGCTCTTTGAACTCTATATATAATTGGATCTCTCATATTCATGTTTGGGCTTGTCATATCTATTTTTACTCGTAAAACCTTACTAGAATCAGCATAAACACCATTCTTCATATTTTCAAATAGTTCTAAGTTTTCTTCAATGCTTCTATTTCTATAAGGGCTGTCTTTCCCTGATGTAGTTAAATTCCCTCTATATTCTTTAATTTCATCAGCAGTTAAATCATCTACAAAAGCTTTTCCTTTTTTAATAAGCAGAACTGCTCTTTCGTACATTTCTCCAAAATAGTCGCTAGCGAAGAATAAGTTTTCCCATTCGCATCCTAGCCAAGCGATATCCTTCTTAATTGCTTCAACAAAAGAAACATCTTCTTTTACTGGATTTGTATCATCAAATCTCAAGTTAAAATATCCTCCATGGTTTTTGGCCATTGAGTAATTAGTAATTATTGCTCTAGCGTGTCCTAGATGTAATAACCCATTTGGTTCAGGGGGAAACCTTGTGATTGCTTTATCATGTTTACCTGTTCTAATGTCTTCTTCGATTATCGTGTTTATAAAATGATTAATTTCCATTCTTTTCACCCTTTTCTTAATTATAAATTAAGTTAATTATTAAAAGTTAAATCTTATACAATAGGGTTTTCTGCTGGACTTTCATAAAAATCACCTCTTAATATATATGAGATATTCTATAATACATAGTATAATTATACAATAGAAAATCGAGAAAAGGCTCATTTCTCGATTTTTTCTTTAATTTTTTTGAATTTTTCCAAACTCTCATCAAAGACTCCACTTCTTTTACTTATCCACTCATAGAATTTCTCATCAGCAAGTAATTTTGGAGCTATTTGATCAATATCTTTGTAATGCTTATCCAGATATTTTATAAAATTATCGATTTTTCTATATTTCATTTTTTCAAATATATAAAACTTTTGATCTCTAATTGTCTCAAACTCTTGTTCCATTTTTAGCTGTTTTTTCGATTTTTTCTTTCTCTTTTCGCTTGCTTTCTTTAGTTTTTTATTTCTTTTTGTTCCTTTTTTAAAATACTCATTTATATCTTTCTTACCATCTTTAATATCGATATCACTAAGATTAGAAGTATTTTCATTAATATCTTCCTCAACATCTTCTTCAATGTCTTCTTTTGTGTATAATGGCTCTTTATCAACAATATGTTCTTCTATATAATCTTGATTATTTCTTACAAAGGCATCCTTTTCATCATCAAAATTAATTGATGTCTTAAAAATCTTTTCATCTTGTTTTATTTCCTGTTCTCTTTCTTTTTTACCAAGATTTATACGTCCACTTTCAATATCTGACAACACTTCAATTGAAGATTTTACTGAATCATTCTCTTGTTCTTTTTTAACATCTTGATTTGAATCATAAATAGTTTCTGTTTTTTCTTTTGATTCAACTGAGACTTTACCTACAACTATTTCGTCATCAATAAAGTTCATTTCTCGATTCTTCTTTTTATTATTAAACACCAATCCACCCCCTTGTAAAGGCAAAACCAATTAACACAAACAAAGAAAATATAACCAGTGATCCAATAAATAGAATTTTTAACCCAAACATTACTTTTGAATAATGTTTAGTCATCCAATCGAATTTACGCTCAACCATTCGTACATATTCTTTATATTCACTCATTAACAATTCTGGCCCTATGAGAGTTTTTAGTTTTAAAAAGCTTTTAGATGAATCTTTAACAACTAATATAGCATAATTCTTAAGCATTTTAGATTGTTTAAGCTGTGATTTTTCCAGATCCTTTTCCCATTTTACAAAAGTTCTTTCAGCATATTTGCTTTTTTCACTTCTTACATCTCTAAAATACCTTGAGAAAGAGTTATTAAGTATTACGTATAATACTAGTAATAAAATAGTTATAAGTCCTAAAACTGAAAACCATTGAGTATCATATAATGATTGATTAAAATCTCCAACTAGATCAGCTAAGGCAATAAGCGATGAGGATTGAATATACTCAGGGTTTGCATATATTAAAATACAAAACAAAGTAAATAAAATAGTTATAAAAAGTCCTACTATGCTAGGTAAACGATACTTCTTGCTTCTTTTTGGAAGTAGGTTTATCATTTCTCCTAGATTTTCCATCCTAATTACACTTGCTTCTTTATATTCTTCAGCCCAATTACCCAAAATCTTATATACCATTTTCTCTTTTTTAATTGGATTCATATCTTCTAATGCTAAAAAGTCTTTAAAAGTCATTTCATCATCAAAATCGGGATGAGTAAATATGAATTGATCTATACTGACAATACTTTTATCCCAATATGATTGATAAGTTAAGGGATTAAGTCGTAAATAGTCTTCGCTTTCTTCAAATGTATAGTAACTTACTATTAAATCTGCGAATTTCTTATGTTTATATAACTCTAAATTACCAGAATCTTCATATTCTAGTTGTTTTTTTAGTCTATATTTACGAATCTCATAACCATTTAATTCAAGTAACAACATTAATTCTTCACTAGGTTTCACAATATCCCTCCAATCTATCTGATTCAACTTCTCATTCTAATTCAACACTAAAAACTAAACCCTCATACTTATTATGTGTTAAAACGTCCATAGCTTCAATAGTTATTTTTCCAAAATCATTGCCTAAAAGAAAAACCCAATATTTTACTAAGGGTTTTTCTATATGTGTATTCTAACTTAACCAAGTATGAAAATATTATATTTTATTTAAACTTTTTTTTAAAATATTGTTTCTTAATCAGTATATATTCCACTGAATGAATCACCTAATAATGTTTCAAATGCTTCTAGGAATGCATTTTGAGCTTCAGAATCCATATCTTCAAAGTTTTCAAACATATCAGTTATTAGTTCCGGATCAAGTGGTATTTCAGGATCTAATATAGCTTCTTGAAGTTCAACCACACTGTTATATGCATCTTGTTCTGGTCCCTCTGTGTCTATATCAAGTGCATCTTCAAGACCAATAAGTAACGCTCCGTCTTCAAGTACATTGTTAAGTTCTTCTGTGAATGTATTTAAAGCATCAAGTAATTCAGGATCTAATGATGGTTCGATATCAAGTAAGATTCCATCTTGAACTAATCTAATTTCATTAACAGTAATGGAACCTTCTACAGAACCGTCTTGCATTAAATCTGTTAAGCTACTAGCATCAATTGTAAATACTCCATCAGCAAATGTACCAAATTCAATACCCTCCATTGATTCAAATAATTCAAAGAATACATCCAATTTGGTTATACTTAGGTATTCTATATCAGTTTCTCCCTCATCTTCACCAAATGTTATTTCAGTAAATTCAAATGATAATTCTGTTGCTGAAGTCGATACTTCTTCAGCTACGATTTGAAGTAATGAGTCTATACCTGCAACCTTAAACAATGCATTAATTTGGATTTCATCAGGAGCTAACTCAAACCATATAGATTTTAATCCTATATCTACAACTTGAATTTCTCCTAACTCATTTTCGTATTCATAAGTAGTTCTTGTGTCTGAAAATCCATTAGTTGTTGAATAAATAATTTTATTAAATGTTTCTTCCTTAATTATGAATGGATTATCAGGCACTAAAGCATAATTAAATACATATTCAGTAAATTTATTAATTAAATAATCTTCCATATCGAATAAAAGAGGATTATACTCACCAATTACTTCAACACCGCCAACAGTTGTTATATCGTGCATATCGTATAGATATGATGGGATATCTGTTTCTTCACTCTTAAATTTTGAGACTCCTGCAGTAAAAAGGAATTCATCTTCTTGAAATGAGAAATTTATTAATTCATTATCAAATATAATTGATAACACTTCTTGAGCTAAAACAGCTCCAGTGTCGTCTACACCTTCTTGAGAACCTTGAATTTCTGCTAACATATCATCTTTCAATAAAGTATATGACATAGTAGAAATATCTAAATCTCCTATTGGCACATCATCAGCTTGTTCTTGTATATTTACTTGATCAATTTGTTTATCAACTAAGTCAAGTACTGATGAAATTAAGGCTTTAGGAATTGGAAAATTCCCAATTTGAACTTTATCAAACTCTAATTCGTATTGATCTGGTAAATCTCTAAATAAGAAATGGACTTGAATAACAGTTTTATAAGCAAATCCATCATCTAAATTAACTTCTAAGTATAAATTTGCAATAAACTTTTCATCTTCAAAATCTACCCATGCTCCAACAATTCTAAGTCCAATATTGAACCCTTCTACTTGTTGAATTTCATTAAATACGAAGTTACATTCATCACTATCACAGTCTTCTCCTGGCATATAATTAGGATTCATATCCTCACCTGAGAATAACTCAAATATTGCTGTGTTAATAATATCTTGGTGTAAATTGAACACCATATCTGTAGTGACGTCGCTTTCTACATCAGATATAGAGTTACTAAGTTCTTCGTATAACATCTTTTCTGCATCAGCATCTTCTGTATATAGATGAGTAGGCATATTTTCATCCCCACTACCGTCATACATTATAGTTCCAATTAACACAGGTGTTCCTATAATAAATAGTATTGGTATAAAAATCGCCAAAAATAATTTTGTCATTTGTATTTCCTCCAATCAATTCTTTCTTATACAACTTTAGTATATAAAAAATATGTGGATATTTTATGAATTTAACAATAAAACTCTCTAAAATATACTTGTCTTGTTTTCCATATATGTCCACTCAATATACCCTAAATATTCTATTTTAAAACCATTCTTGATGTCCCATTTAAGCCCATATCATCAGTTTGATGATTTTTCAAATACTGATAATATCCAGCAATAGCTATCATTGCTGCATTGTCTGTGCAGTACTGAAATTCAGGGACTACTACTTGTACATCGTGTATCTTTTCTTTAATTTTTTTTCTTAAACCCTTATTTGCTGCAACTCCTCCAGCAATGATAAACATTTTTGCATTATATTCTTTAATTGCTCTAATACTTTTTGAAACTAGTACTTCTGAAACAGTTTCTTGAAAACTAGCACATAAGTCTGGAATATTTACTTCCTCATTACGTTGTTTAATATTATGCACTAAGTTTATTACATGGGATTTAATCCCACTAAAACTAAAATTATAGCTTTCTCCCAAGCTTATATTGGGCATTTTGTAGTTTGGTTTTCCCTCAAAGGCTAATTTATCTACAATTGGTCCGCCAGGATATCCCAGTCCTACTGTCCTTGCGACTTTATCATATGCTTCACCAACTGCATCATCCAATGTTTCTCCTAATTTAACAAAATCATAATGCTCTTTCATCAATATTAGCTCGGTATGCCCTCCACTAACCACAAGGCAAATAAGTGGAAATACCAAATCTTCACTTATTGCATTGGCATATATATGCCCTGCAATATGATGTACCCCAACGATCTCAATGTCATTACTAAAGGCAAAGGCTTTTGCAGCGTTTACTCCAATTAATAAACTTCCAATAAGCCCTGGTCCATTTGTTACAGCAACTAAATCAATATCTTTTCTATCAATTTTAGCTTCTATTAATGCTTGTTCAAAAACCATTGTTATTCCCTTTATATGTTCTCTACTGGCTATTTCAGGAACAACACCTCCATATGCACTATGGATATCAATTTGACTTAATACTATATTACTTAATACTTCTTTTCCATTTTTCACTATACTAACACTTGTTTCATCACAACTGCTTTCTACGCTTAATACAATCACTTTTTACCTCCTAGCTCTTTGATCATAAGTAAAGCATCCTCTTTATTATCATAATAATTCTTTCGAACACTTCCTATTTTAAATCCAAGATTATTATACATATTTATTGCATATATATTGTTGATATTCACTTCTAAAGACAATACTTCAATATCATTTTTATTACAAACTTCAACTACCTTTTCCATCAATTGTTTTCCGATTTTTTGTCCCCTAAACCTATCTAAGACAAATAAATTGAGAATTTCAGCATTAGGCAATGTGAGCCAACTACCGACATATCCCACTCTTTTTCCATCAACAAGAGCGATAAAATATCTAGATAAATCATTATACATTATTTCATTGTATAATGTTTTTTCTCCAAGGCTTTTTCCGAAAATTTTTATTTCTTCTTCATATACAAAAGAAATATCACTTAAATCCATTTTCCTAACTTTAATATTCACTTTATCACATCCTTGAGTTTCAGAACAAATTGGTTATTTTCGTCAAATTGCATTTAATACACACTTCTTATTACATTTATAACGAGTAGCTATCTATATCAACTTGTTTCTAGGTTAATAATAACTATTTTAGATTTCTCTCCGCTTCTGTGACTCTTAAATAGTTAGGGCTAAGTGAATGAATATCTTTTACCTCAACTAACAAATTAGAATGAAGAATTACGTCTAGATTCATTTCGCCTTTGCTTACTATTTGATAGTCTTTAGCAACTGATTTTGCAAATTCTTCTAGATTAGTCATTCTTTCCTCAATCGCTAATTCTAGCTTTTTCCCATTATATTCATATCCTCCAAGAAAAGAATTTCCTCTTCTTGCATCTATTTCAGGAATGATCATTTTATCATTAAAAACACTACTTGCCATTAATGCTAAACTACTTACTGACAAAACTTTTATATCATTATTCCAACCAAACATTTTTGCAACAACAACACCTATTCTCAGTCCGGTATAACTTCCTGGCCCGATTCCTATAATAATCTCGTCTAAATCTGAAATCTTAAAATCATTGTTTTTGAAAATGCGTTCTATTTCTTTCATAAGTTGAACCGAATGATCATTGTTTCCCTCTTCATAGTACTTTCCCAAACAATCTAAATCGCTATATAATGCCACATATAGAAATTTAGTTGCAGAATCAATTACTAATCTTTTTAACGATTTCTTCATATTTACCAGTTCCTTCTATTTTCAATAATCTTTTATTCAAATCAATTATTTCTATTTCAAATACTAATCTTTCCTTAGGAATACTCTCGATAATGTTCTTATACCATTCAATAACACAAATTCCATCACCATATATATACTCTTCTAACTCATAATCCATTCCGATTCCCATTAAACGATAAACATCCATATGATATAGAGGATATTCTCCTTCATATATCTTTAAAATAGTAAAAGTAGGTGAGTTAATAACATCATCAATTCCAATTTTTTTACCAAAGTATTTTGTAAAAGTAGTCTTCCCTGCTCCAAGATCTCCTTCTAAACAAAGCAAAAACCCAGGAAATACCATTTCCCCGATCTCTTCTGCAAATCTTTTCATTTCATTTAAATCATGAATAACAATTTCTTTGTACATCTAATCACCTATTATATGTCATTTATATAGAACAAAGGTAGATAAATCTACCATTCAAACATAACTTATCCAAATAGATAAGTACGTTTTGGTGTATTCACACCACTATACCCTAACCTTTCGGTATTGGGGTTACCTTTTTTTAATATATTAAGCGCTGCGTTTAAGTCAGCGTTTATTATTTTTCCTTCTTTTGACACATATAGACCTCTTTTAGTTCTTCTTCCACTAAAAGTATGTTTCTTATAATCAAGTTCTGGTACTACATCATTGTCTAAATATGATGCTTTTGAGGTGTATGATTCATTTATCACTTTAGATTCTATTCCATATTCAGTTGCTAAGTATATTATTCTATCTCTTAATCTAGCTAACGGTATTGATTTTGCCATCTGGTTATACCTGTCTGATAAATTAGTATCTTTGAAATCTTTATTGTAACCAATAATGATTTCTCCTATATTATTAGCTATCGCATGATTTATGATTAGTCTTGCTGCTTTATTTATACCGTATGTCATTTGATTATTTCGTTTAATAATTAATGACATCATTTGTTTTGTTAATACATTTTGATTTGGTCTTGTGCTATTTAAATGACTCATTCTTTTATGGTACCACTGGTTAAGTGATTTTAGTTTAAAACCATCAATCAATAAGTGATTTGTGTTTGTTACAGCGCAAGTTGCTAGATTATTAAATCCTAAATCAATTCCCATAGTTTCTGTTTTTAAGTTTTTCTTTTCTAGCGCATCTTCTTCAAGATATGTATGAATAACCTCCATGTATTTGCCATCAAATTTTGGTTTAATGGTGATTTCCTTTATTTGTTTATTTATGATACATTTCGGTGTTACTATCTTGATTTTTAATTCTTTAGGTAAACTTAATGAATTAATAAGCTGTACTTTTGTTTTAGGTAACTTATAATACTTAGATACTCTTTTAATAAAATTACCTCTAGGTAAAGTATAATAACCACTGTGTGGTTTGTATACCATTCGATCAATCAAAGAGTAATACCCAAGTTTATCAAGATATCTAGGTAATCTTACTATATTAGTATTTGTAGCCTTAATTGAACCGAAGAAAGCTTTCATTGCTTCATCTACTTTTTTTATAACTGTTTGTCCAAGAGATGAATTTAACATTCTATAGTTTTCACTTGTCTTAAGTAAATGATAGTTCTCGTTATATGTTAAGAATTCACCTGTTTCAAAAAAATGTTGTCTTACATTATATAAAGCTTGATTATATAAGTTCTTTGCTGAACGCATTAGTAATAATAAAAATCTTGTTTGATCTTTATCCAGTCTAATTCTTATTTTGATTGCTTTATACCTCATCTTTTTTTCACCTCCTATCTCTATAAATATTATACCATTATTATTGCTTAAATAAACAGTTTATAAAGATATGAGACACTTTTAAACAGTGAACCTAGGTTAACATAATAACTTGACAAGTTAGAATTTCCTATTGAATAAAAAATTATATCATATAAACTCTAAATATATTTATATAAAACAATCAATATGATATAATTTTAATAAAAGGAGTGATTATTAATGGATTTAATACTCTATAATCCACTATCAAAAAATAATAAATCTAATATTCAAACCAATAAACTTGTAAGACAATATAAGAAAAACAAAACGCCCTTTCGTTTGAAAAGTATTCTAAAAATTCAAGATATTAAAGAATATTTAGATACTAAAAAAGAATATGATAAAGTAATTTTACTTGGTGGCGATGGAACACTCAACAGATTTGTGACTGAGACTGTAAATTATGGGTTTTCACAAGACATATATCTAAAACCTAATGGGTCTGGAAATGACTTCATGCGTAGCTTGAGAGGGTCTGATAAAGAACCTCAATATGTCATGGAAGCAAAACTAGATACAGGAATAACAACTAACTTCATTAATGGCGCTGGGATGGGAGTAGATGGTTACGTTGGATACTTGATTGCCCAAGGCAAAAATAAAGGATTTTTAGGATACTTAAAAAGTACATTTAAAGCTGTAATTAAATACATTCCTGAACCTCTAACAGTAAATGTTGATGGAAAAGAACATACGTTCGAAAAAGCCTACTTGGTATCTTTAAATAATGGTAAATATATTGGTGGTGGAATGAAAATGGCTCCTCATGCAAATATACATGATGAAGATATAGATGTACTAGTTGCTCATACCATAAGTAAATTCTTTTTAATTTTTATATTCCTAACAATATATACAGGAAAACACTTAAAATTTAAAAAATACATTTTCCATACAAAAGGGAAAAACGTAAAAGCAACTTTTACATCGCCTCAAATATATCAAGCCGATGGAGAAAGCTATTATGATGTAACCTCAATTGATGTTAAAAGCACTGGTAAAACGCTACATTTCAAAGCATTTGAGTAAATAATAAGAAGTTATCAAATTGATAACTTCTTATTTTATGTCTTTTGTGTATCCTCTTTTTCCATTTAACTTTGATTCGATAAATCCCATTCTTTTTAGATACTTTATATGATCATCATTTTCAGTAAAAACAACGAATCTATTATATCCTTTACCTAAAAAATAAAGTTTCTGTTTTTCATAAACAAATGAGCCTATTTTAAAATCCCTATACATAGGAATCACATAATCAAAAGCTACTTCTAATGTATGATTATCATACTCATTACATATAAATATACCAGCTGGGTTCATATTTCTAAGCAAATATAACCTTATTTTTGCTTTACTTATATCAAATCTACTAATATCAACAAATTTCTCAATGTCTTTCTTATAATAATCCAAAAAATACTTCAAATAACTTGTATCTCCTTCAATTGGTAAAACTCTTAAATATTCTTTAGATAAATACATTTTAGAAAGGTAGTAAATATCAATAATTACTATTCCTAAATTCATAAACCCTGTAGGCAAAGAACCAATTAAAAACCCATAAGCCCCAAACAACAGAGCTCCAACTAAGTTAATCCATCTTAATTTCTTTATAGAACTCATCAATAAGGAAATTAGTACAATTGAGCTTGCAATATACCCAATCCATTCTAATAAAACGTCATTCATAAAAACACCTCCAACAACAATTGTCATTATATTATATAACTATCAATATTAAAAAACAAGTAAGATGTTATGTCTTTTCTAGACTGTTTTTCTTAAATGGTTTCAATTCTGTAATCATAATTCCACTAATTATTAAAAATCCTCCAATAACAACCTGAATAGTCAATATCTCTCCTATAATTAAAACTGAACCTAAAGCCGCAAAAACACTCTCTAAAGCCACTATTAGACTTACTCTCGTTGGTAAACTTATTTTTAAGGCATAACTTTGAACTAAAAATCCAAAAGCAGTATTTAATACTCCCAAGAAAAGTAATGGCCATAAATCAAATAATACAATCGAAGGAAATGTGTCAAATATAAACATAAATATAACTGAAAGCACCATTGAAGTATATATATTTATGATAACAAACAAAGCAGGATCAAAATCATACTTCTTTTGGAAAAAACTAGCTGTCACAACATGAAACGCAACCATAATAGCACAAATAAATGTGAACATATCTCCAACATTAATTCCAGAAAATCCAGTTTTATCAAAACTAAGTAAAAACATTCCTAATACAGCTACAAGAACACTTATTACATTATATTTATCTACTCTTTTCTTAAAAAATATGTAGTATAAAAACGGAACAAATACTATATTTAACTGAGTTATAAAACCATTTTTAGATGGCGTAGTATAAACATTACCCAGTGTTTGGAAGTAAAAACCAAAGAATAAAAATACCCCAGCTATAATTCCATACTTAACTATGCTTTTATTTATGAACTTTAATTTCTTGTAATAAATACCAGACAACAATAAACTAGCTGTAACAAACCTTCCAACCATTATTGTACTAGCTCCATATCCCATATTTACCGCAATTTTGGTAATGGGAAACCCTAACCCCCAAATAATTGTGACAACGACTAACAATAATTCTGCAAATACAACTTTTTTATTTGCCACTTTCTCACCTCAAGTCCGATATACTCAATTTGAAAAGCAATTCAATTAAGAATCGCTTTACATTTATTTTAAACGCTTTTTAAGTTCTTTTGTAAGCTCTTCAAATCCTGGTTTTTCAAGTAATGCAAACATATTTTTTTTGTAATCTTCCACTCCTGGCTGATTAAAAGGATTTACACCTAAAACATATCCACTTACTGCACATGCTTTTTCAAAAAAGTAAACTAAATAACCAAAACTATAAGGACTAATCTCAGGAATGTCAATAATTATGTTAGGAACTCCTCCATCAGTATGTGCTAACAATGTTCCTAGAAATGCCTTTTTGTTGACATAATCCACTGTTTTTCCAGTTAAATAGTTTAACCCATCTAAGTTAAGATCATCACTTTCGATAATTAATTCTCTTCTAGATTTTTGTACATCCAAGACTGTTTCAAATAAATGTCTTTCTCCATCTTGAATGTATTGTCCTAAACTATGTAAATCTGTACTGAATGAAGCACTTGAAGGGAATATTCCTAAATTATCCTTTCCTTCACTTTCTCCAAATAATTGTTTCCACCATTCACCAAGGTAAAATAAAGAAGGCTCGTAATTTACCAATATTTCTATTTTTTTACCTTTTCTGTATAATAAATTTCTCATAACAACATACTTATATGCTTCATTATCCATAGAGTTGTCTAAATACTCTGTATAGGCGTCTTTTGCACCATTCATAATCTCTTCTATGTTAATTCCACTTGCTGCGATAGGAAGCAATCCTACACTTGTTAGAACGCTATATCTCCCACCAATATCATCAGGAACAACAAAAGTAGTGTATCCTTCTTTAGTAGCTAAAGATCTTAAAGCACCTTTTTCTTTATCAGTTGTAGCATAAATTCTATGTTTTGCTTCATCTTTACCATATTTTTCAATAAGAAGTTTTTTAAACAATCTAAATGCAATTGCTGGTTCTGTAGTAGTTCCAGACTTGCTTATAACATTAACTGAGAAGTCTTTTCCACTAATATAATCTACTAAGTCCATAATATATGAACTTGAAATATTGTGTCCCACAAAAATAACTTCAAACTCTTTATTTTTATTAAAATGTTTATTTAACATCTCTATAGCAGCTTTAGATCCTAAATATGAACCCCCGATTCCAATAACGATTAATACATCAGAATTACTTCTAATTCTTTGTGCTGATTCTTTTACTAACAAAAATTCTTTTTTGTCGTAATTTATAGGTAAATCAACCCACCCTAAAAATTCATTTCCTAATCCACTCTTTTTATGTAAAGTATCGTGAGCAGTTTTTACCTCATCTTCCAAACGAGAAAAATCACTCTTATCTATGAATTCTAGCGCTTTACCGTAATCTACTTTTAAAAATTTAGCCATATTTATACCTCCTATATCTCGCTTAAAATATTATCATAAATCTCTAAAATTGTATATAAAAACCCCACATAATACAATAAAAAACGATGATTAATCATCGTTTTTTATAATATAATTTTCAATCCAATCATTAAGTTCTTCTTTTAAAGGTTCAAATCCCGCATCTAATTCAATGTTATATCTTTTCTTTTTTTTATGCAATGCCTTATAACTTAAACTAAGTCTATTGTTAATTACATCTAAAACTTTTAAATCTATAACATCTCCTATGTTTACGTAATCTTCTATACCACGTACAAAACCATCGCTAAACTCTGATATATGAATAAGTCCTATGTAGTCTTTATCCACTTTTACAAATGCACCATATGGTTTTATTGCAGTAATCTCACCTTTAATAATGCTTCCTAACTCCATTATTAAAACACCTCATTTTTGATTACTCATAAATAGTATAGCAAATATCCTAATAACTTAAAAGTAATAATATAAAAAGAAAACCAATAAACGGTTTTCTTTTGACAAATATGTCTAAATATAGCGATTTCCTATTATTAATGTTAAATATTTTCTACTCCAATTATACCAGGCACCTCTTCCAAAAGGATTGCTTCAATACCATCTTTCAATGTTGAGTCTAGTGCGCCACAACCAACACATGCCCCAAGCATCTCGACATATACAATGCCGTCCCTAAAGCCTATATACTTAACATCTCCACCATCTCTTTGGAGATAAGGTCTTACTTTGTGTAATATTTCTTTAACTTGTTTCTCAACTAGAACATCATCCATTGTATTCACCTCTTATCTAGTGCAATCATATTATACAATAACTTTTATTAAAGGTTAATTAATACGCTAATAAAAAAATAAGGATTACTCCTTATTTAATCGTTTAAGCACATAATACGGTGCATTAGGGGTACAAGATTCAATTAAGTAATCCGGGATAGTTTCGTAATTAGCATTGGTAAACCCTTTAAATCTTAACATTTCAGAACTATAATCCCCAACAATGTAGATATATTTATCTAAATAAGGAATATATCGATCATTAAAAGCCTTTACTTCAAGTGCTTCTCTGTAATCTTTTACAACATCAAAGTTTCCATGTTCAGTTTCAATCATTATTTTTTTGCCTCCTCCAGATATTTTCTTCTATATTCTTTAACTTCATCTTTTCTCAAATAAACTAATACTGTAATACCAATCAATACTATTATATAGAAGAAAATAGAAAAGTAAAACACATATAGCTGATTAATTTCAAATAAAAAGTAAGTATTTCTTTTCTTTTTTCATAATAATTAGCTAATACTTATAGTCGTCTTCATTATAAGAGTATTCATCTTCCTCTACTGTTTCAGCTCTTTTCATTTCTACTTCTTTTATAGGTAATACAAGTCCAATTACTAAATATAAAATAATAGGAATACCAGTAGTTAGAGCCACCAATACAGTTATGATTCTAATAACACCAACATCTGTCCCTGTGTATTCAGCAATACCTGAACATACTCCAAGTATCATCTTGTTTTCATTTACTCTATATAGTCTTTTTTGTGTTTCCATTACGTTCACCTCATCTGCATTATAATTTTTTCATTGTCTTTTCTAATAATACAATACTTTCAGTCATAATAGCTTCTTTTCTTCCAACTATTCCAACTTTTTCACTCGTTGTTGCTTTAACACTAACCTGATTTATCTCTATATCTAGTAAATTTGCGATATTAACACGCATTTCCATTATGTGTTCACTAAGTTTAGGTTCTTCTAAAAACACCGTTGAATCGATATTAATAACCTTATACCCTTGTTTCTTTACTTCACTCATAACTTTCTTAACAAGTAAACTAGAGCTTATGCCTTTAAATTCCTCACTAGTATCTGGGAATAACTTGCCTAGATCTCCCAGTGCCAAAGCGCCAATCAAAGACTCACAAACCGTATGAAGCAAACAATCTCCATCGCTATGTCCTACACTTCCAAGATAATGATGGATATCAACTCCACCAATAAGCAATTTATTACCTGGTTCTAACCTATGAATGTCTGTACTATGTCCTATTCTCATTTAAAATCACCTCTAACAATTTTATATCTTCTTTAGTAGTAAGTTTTATATTTCTATAGTCTCCCTCAACAACGAAAGCATTAATACCTAAGTACTTATCCATTAAAATGGTGTCATCTGTTCCTATAAAACCATCCTTAATGGCTAATTTATGCGCTTTAAGTAACAATGATTTATTAAAAGCTTGTGGGGTTTGAACTTGAATCAAAGAATTTCTATCAAGCGTCTTAACAACGCGGTTTCCCTCGACTATTTGGATAGTATCCTTGACTTTAACCCCAAGTGTGATAGAAGAATATTCAGATAATTTTGTACAAATATTGGATATTGAGCGTCTAGATATAAATGGTCTAGCTGCATCATGAATCAATACATCGTCATAAAGAGCTATACCAAGAGCATTAAACGTACTTTCTTGTCTTGTTTCGCCACCCAATATGATCGATACACCTTCATCAATAAATTTACTAGAAACTTCAGAAATATCGTCCTTGGACACAACTAATATTATATCACAACAATTAGGATCTTTCTTAAAGAAATTTATACTATATTCTAAAACTGTTTTACCGTTAATGATAAATAAATTCTTATTCATTTCCAAACCAGTTCTAACACCTTTTCCAGCGCTTAAAATTATTGCTGAGTACTTCATAATATTCTCTCCTTTATAACAAGTATGTATATATACAATTTTACATTATTTTTTAACATTTTACAAAAAATATTTACGAAAATATATATAATAAATTAAATCTAACCCCATCAAAAATTAAATGATGAATATGATATCCTAAATCACTAATATTTTAGAGTACTTTTTACGGACTAAATATATTGAAATGATAAAAATAAAACAATAAACATAGTCACTTGAATACATTAACTATTTAACCTATTTTTTTTGAGTTTTCCACAATTGTATTCATAAATATTCGTATGAGTATGATTAGATATTATAATAGGAGTTTTTGGACAAAAAAATAATTCATTTTTAATGAGTTTTTCATTAAATTAATGAATTATCTTTTTTCGTAATAATGGTAATTTGCATCATATGATTCTTTAAGTGTAATTTTAAGAGCCTCATTTGCTTCTTCAATAATATCATCAGCATTTTTAGCATTATGACTAGATTGTGAGATACCGAGATTTGGGTATAAAGTTTGGGTTATCCCACCAAAAACCATTTTCATGTTGAATAAGTCGCCTCCATGTTGTAATGCCCGATCAATTAATTCTACCTTTCTTTCATCCTTGACAATTAAGGCAAAATTAATACCTCCTTCACGATACAATCCATGGTTATCTTTGATGAAATTATAGCGTAGTTTTTTAAGGTACTCACCCATCATTAAATCACCTACATCTCTACCATATTTTTCATTGATTTTTGGTATGTTGGTCAATCGAATGTATATGAGTGTAAATGGAGTTCCGACACGAGTTAATTTTTGTATTTCTTCATACATTTTTTTATGACTTGGAAGTTCGTTTAGTACATCAATTTCACTATCTGGAAATTGCTTAATATCCATTGGTTTTATTATTGAAATATACGATGATTTTTTTTGTAAAATTATCTTTCTTCCTACTTCTTTTACCCATACATAATTGTCATTGTTTTTTACCCTATAAGTAGTGGTGTAAATGGGAGTTTTTTTCGTCAATTTTTCAAGAACTTTTTTATATTCGACTAGGTCATCCTTATATATCTTTTCTTCAAATGTTTCTTCGCTAAATATGTTGTTTTCTAAACCAAATATCTCAATAAAGCGATCTGTACCAAAGAAATCTTCACCCTCATCCTTAAAGCACATACCATCATGTAGTATTTCTATAGTAGAAATGAATCTTTTTTGAAGTAGATCAGCCATTTCATTAATTTCAACAATCTCTTTTTTAAGGTCCAAATAACTTTCTGCTGATGTATCTCTTTTGAAAGCACTTGATAGTGTTTTAAAAATCAAAACTACTATAAACGTTCCCGTTAGCCCATAAGAGAAATATTCGAAGTTCTTTGAATCAAGCTCTTTATAGAAATAAAAATATCCAAGGCCCAGAACAAATGTAAAAGTGACTATAAAACTATAGTCAAATTTCTTCTTGTTTGATAATTTCAGTATTACATCATATATTACCCATACTGAAAGAATTCCAATAACAACATAAATGTTCATCTGCATCACCTTTTTGTTATTTATTTATTGTTCCTTTTATATAAGAATTAGGATAAAAATACGTAAGAAATAACCCAAGAATGGCTAAGTAATAGGTTAAAGATGAATAACTTTTAATTAAAACTAAGCTTGCAATAGTAATGATTAAAAATATCATTCCCCAAATAAACGTAAGTCCGCCGCACATTGATTTAAATAACTTTGTTCTCGTATAATCAGGGCGGTAATCATGTCTTATAAAGATAAAAGCAACAGGTTTGTTAATCAGCCAAGTAAACAACCATAAGACTGAAAAGAACAATAAAGTATACCTGCTATCCTTGAATGTATTTAATTCTGGAATAAAAATACTTAGGATAAATAAAATTAAATACAATGAAACTATAATATATTCAAACACATTAACAAGTTTGTAAATACGGTATTTCCAGAAAACAATACCTGCTAATAAAACAAATGTAATTGGTGCTACGATAATGTAATTATGATAGTTTGCCAATAAGTTTGATAAAGTAATCACCATTAATATAGCAAGCATGAATTTAAGTCCATATTTCCCTTGAACATGACTATATCTTTGAGTGCTTTCTATTTCTATTCCCATATCGAATCCCTCAATAACTTCTTCAAGGAATTCTCTATCTCCAACATATTCCAATGTTCCGCTTTCTAAAGCCTTTTCCAGTGTTGTATTCCCCACACTCAAATCATACAAACACTCATTTGTAGCGATGATTATAATATCTGAAATATCACTTACACCTTTAAAAACTCGATGATATTTTGATTTAGTTCTAATGTAATATGAATCTTTTCCAACAAAGAACTGTATATTCTTTTCTGTTTTTCCAAGTGCATTAGGAATATATTGATGTGCAATTATAGCCATTAACTCATCATGATTTATGAAATAGTCTTCATCTTCTCCATGATATATTAGATCGTCTATAATATCTCCGTATTCAACACCCGTTTGTATAATACCTGAAATCCCAGCTTCTGGTTTTACCCAAGCTCCAATGAAGTAACCATTGGAAAATGGGTTAAGCGAACTATAATCATCTAACTTAAATAAATCATTTACTGTCTTATTCTTCCAATATTCTTTACTAGATATTCCACCAAAATACTCTCTTTTTTGTCCTATTTTACTTACCGAAATATTATCAATTATTTTAGGGAAGTACTTTGAAACTTGATCAATGACTTGAGCAAGTTTTTGTTTTCTTGGTAAATCATCATCAATGAATTCTACTAAGATAGCTCCTAATCCTTTTTTACAACTAGAATCATCAATTTCTCTATAATTTACTAAACTTAAGATTCTTACTTCATCTTCTGGCATTTCACTAAACAAGTAGTGTTTTTCCTTTATATCAAGACGTTTAGCATCTTTACTAAGGCCTATATACACAGTATTGATAGCTCTTTTATTTTCTATAGAACTGTACATTGCTGAGAAATCTTCTTTAATTTTCTCAGCTTCTGGTAAATACTGATCTACAAAGTCATCAATTCTCATATTAATTACATAATGTCTCGCTTGAATTTCAATACCTTCTGAATCAATAATCTTTTCTATAGCTCCATCATTTATAACGAACTTCTCAATCTTTCTGCCAGTAAATATCTTGTCTCTTGTTTTTGAAATTTCACTGGAAAATGTCTTAACAATAGTATCATAAGACGTTTTTATAAAGTGTGATCCATCTATAAATGTATCAAACCACTTTATGAAATAATTGTAAGCATTTATTTCATTCAGTGGAATACCAATCGAATCATACACTAAAGAAAACTCATTAATTAACTCATCATCATCAAAATACTTAGTTAAGACCTCAAATAAATTCAGATCTCCTAATTCTATTAATATTGAAGGTAGGGTATATTCTAAATTATTTAGTCTTGCTTTTTTTTGTTCCTTGTAATTCTCATGATGTCTCAATATATCATCAAAAAGAAGATGTATTTGATCTCTTTGTTTTGGATAATGTCTTACTAGATACACTAAAAAATCAGCGTAATCATTGGGTCTTTTTACTATTCTTTTATTTTTATCTACAATCATTACATATGGATTATCAAAATACTCAAAATTATCTTCTAAGCCACATCTTTTTATATATTCATAGAATAAATCGCCTTGATGGACTCCGCCAAGGTCGTGATTATAAAACTTAAAATCGTACTTGTTATTTTCTTTGTCTTTAAGACGATTTGTATATTTTGCTATTTTCTTTCTTTTTCCTTCTTCAAAAACAGCGACATTACGCAGTCTCTTTGATAAATAAGTCGCTATTGTAAGGCTTCCAAGTCCTCCGCCTATTATTACTACATCGTATTTTTCCATAACATCACCTAATTTCTAATATCAATATTTATTATATCATATTTCCTATTGTGATAATATCATAAAAATAAAAAGCAAAATTACTCAATCTTTTTTTTACAACATTACTCAATGAAAAACTGTATAGATAACAAAAAAAGCCTATAACGGCTTTTATGTTTGTAAATGTTTTTCTAAATACAGTAATAAAGATTCTTTACTTATATCCAAATCTAAATATCCATCAACAGCGACACTAATGTTTCCTGTTTCTTCACTTACAATAATTGTTAATGAATCAGATACCTCGCTAATTCCAATTCCTGCTCTATGTCTAGATCCTAGTTGTTTAGGGATATCTAATCGCTCAGTAGGAGGATAATAGGCACCTGCGCATACTATTGTATTTTTTCTAATCACAACAGCTCCATCGTGTAGTGGAGTGTTGGGGTAAAAGATTGAGGATAGCAGTTCACTAGTTAATGGTGCATTTACTTTAAATGCCTTAGCCACATACTCATCCATTGAAGTGTTTTTCTCAAATGTGATTAAAGCTCCAATTTTTTTACCACTTAGATGATCAATACTCTTAATTAACTCAATTTTTATGTTATCTTCAAGAGTATTACTAAATAATTTGCTTCTTTTTAACCCTAATTTGCTTAAAATCAACAAAACCTCTGTTTGCACAACAGTTCCAATTAGTAATAGTAAGGGAATTCCCTTAATTAAGACGTCTATCAACGCTACATCATCTTTGAAAATAACTATAATCAAGTAGATAAATAGAGCGATATCCAACAATTTAAACAGTCGGTAAATCTGAGTAATCGTTTTGGTTTTAACCATCATCGTAAAAATAGCCAAAAGATATACATTTATAACTAATATATCAAAATTGCTCATAGTATCACTCCTTTTTTTAATTATATCACAACTCACTCTTTCAATCACATATAAAATATATAATATTTATATAATTAAGTGTAGAACAAAGCATACATTTTTTATAAAGAACTTTGACATCATTACAATTAAAAATAAAAATATGAAACATCCAAGATAAGTAAAAAAATATATTTTATTTTATTTGCCTATTTAACGGGATTTCACAGTGTTTGATAAATGTCAAGACTGTTATTATTTTTTTTATATTATATAATATATATACAATCTCATAATATTTTAGGGGGCCGAGGTTTATGAAAGAATATAGTAAAGAATTAATCCAAAAATTAAATAAAGATATAACAAGTAATTTCACTCACTTGTTCCCTATAACAGTCGATATGAAAAAGACTTTTTCAGGTGTTTCAAGACTGGTAATGTTAGATAGGTACACTCAAAAAGATTTATCGCTTGACACTCTATCTATAGGCGATTTAGTTATAACAGTAGTTAAAAATGATCCCAAATTCCCTGCAAGAGGAATTGGGAATGTTTTAGAGATAAATGGAGATTCTGTAAGAATCAAGATAGAAAAAGAATACCTTACCAATGCTGAAGATGCAGATTCTGAGGGTTGTGTAGTTAGAAAAAAGAGACTTATCGATAAACCATTAGAATTATATTTTGAACAAATAGCAAAAAGACTTGCTCATCATTTAGGTGAAGATGAAGATGAGGAAATGATTGCAAATTTCTATGAAGAAGTTTCTAGTTTAAATTTGGTTCCTGCTGGCAGAGTTCTTTTTGGAGCTGGAAGCAATACTAATGTAACATACTTCAACTGTTTTGTTATGCCTTTTATCCATGATTCACGTGGTGGAATAAGCGATCATAGAAAACAAGTTATGGAAATAATGAGTAGAGGTGGCGGAGTTGGAACAAATGGTTCTTCTTTACGCCCTAAGAATTCTTTAGCTAAAGGAGTTAACGGTAAATCAAGTGGAGCAGTAAGTTGGCTTCATGATTTATCAGAATTAACTCATCTTGTTGAACAAGGTGGTTCAAGAAGAGGTGCTCAGATGATTATGTTATCTGATTGGCATCCTGATATTGTTGAATTTATCGTTTCAAAAATGCAAAACCCAAAAATACTTCAATTTTTAATTGATACAATCAAAGAACCTTCAATTGTGGCTGCAGCAAAAGCCAAATTGAAATTTATTCCTTTAAGTGAATCAGAAATTCAAATAAATGAGTATATCTTAGAACAAGCAAATCTGTCTCCAGGAATATTTACAAAAGAAATTGTTGATTCTGCCTTTGAAAGAATAAATAAAGGTGGGCACTATGAAGTAAATAACTCTGAATTTTTAACAGGTGCAAATATTTCTGTAGCAATTACTAAAGAATTTATGGACGCAGTAGAAAGCGACTCAGATTATAATTTAAGATTTCCAGATGTTGATTCTTATAAAGGTGATGAAAAGCAATCTTATGACGATTTATGGATGCATGTTGGTGATGTAAGAGAGTGGGAAAGCCTTGGATATAAAGTTAAAACCTATCATACACTAAAAGCAAAAGAACTTTGGAATTTGATAAATATATGTGCTACATACTCAGCTGAACCAGGAATTTTCTTTATTGATAATGCTAATGAAATGACAAATGCAAAAGGATATGGCCAAAAAGTTGTATGTACAAATCCTTGTGGTGAACAACCACTTGCTCCATATTCTGTATGCAACCTAGCAGCAATAAATCTCGCTAACATGGTAAATAGAGAAGAGGCAGAGGTTGATTGGCAAAAGTTAGAAAAAACGATTAAAACGGCAATTAGAATGCAAGACAACGTAATTGATAAGACAACTTACTTCTTAGAAGAAAACGAACACCAAGCATTAGGAGAAAGACGTATTGGTCTTGGAATTATGGGTCTTCATGATTTACTTATTTGGTGTAATGTACGTTATGGATCAAAAGAAGGAAGCATTTTAGTAGATAAATTATTCCGTTTTATGGCTACAAATGCCTACGAAGCGTCAATTGATATCGCAAAAGAAAAGGGATCATTCCCATTCTTAGAAGAATATGGTAGTAGAGAAAAATTTATTGAATCAGGATATATGAAAAAATTACCAGAATACATTAGACAAAGTATTCTGAAAAATGGAATTAGAAATTCTCACTTGTTAACCATTGCCCCAACAGGATCTACTGGAACAATGGTAGGTGTTTCTACTGGACTTGAACCATATTTTGCCTTCACATATTATAGAAGTGGAAGATTAGGCAAGTTTATTGAAGTTAATGCACCAATTGTAGATGAGTACTTGAAAGCTTACCCACAATACACAAAAGAATCTTTACCTGATACTTTTGTAAGTGCTATGAAGTTAGCTCCAGAAGAACATGTAGACACTCAATGTATCATCCAAAACTGGGTTGATTCATCAATCTCTAAAACAGTAAACGCTCCTAAAGGTTATACTGTTGAAGAAGTAGAACAAGTATATATGAGATTATATACTGGTGGAGCCAAAGGCGGAACAGTATATGTTGATGGAAGTAGAGATTCTCAAGTCCTTACTTTATCTAAAGAAGACGGCGAAAAAATAAAATCTCCAAAACAAGTAGATATAGGCGAACTAGGAATAGTACTTGATGAAGAGAAAAAAGAACCAAAAGAGTCTAAAACTAAGGGTTTAAGATCCGATAGACAAGATCGTAATATCGGTGTCGAAGTTGGAGATATTTGTCCAATTTGTCTTGAAGGTACTGTTGAAAACTTAGGTGGATGCAATACTTGCACCAATTGCAATGCTCAATTAAAATGTGGATTATAAAAAAGCGCTAAATGGCGCTTTTTTTATACAATTGTGTTATGAAGTGAAATCCAATTTGTCATGTGATATAATATAAAAAGAGGTGATAATCATGTATAAAGCAATATTAGTTGGTGCTGATTTAAAAAACGAAGGCTTAATCGACTATTATATGGAAGAACTAGAAAATCTTGCAAAAGCGAGAAATGTTGAAGTATTGTATACTATAACACAATCCATACATAGAATTACACCTAGATTCTATGTTGGAAAAGGTAAAGTAGAAGAAATAAAAACTTTTGCCGCTAATTTAGATGCAGATACAATAATATTCAACAACGAGTTATCAGGATCTCAAATTAGAAATTTAGAAGCTGAAATTGGAGTAAGAGTTATCGATAGAACACTGCTAATTCTAGACATATTTGCCTCGAGAGCAAAAACAAAAGAAGCAATGATTCAAGTAGAAATAGCACAACTTCAATATATGCTACCAAGACTTGCAGGACTTGCTGAATCACTTAGTAAACAGCAAGGTGGAATTGGTTCAAGGGGTCCAGGTGAAAAGAAATTCGAACTGGATAGAAGAAGAATTGTGTCGGAAAGAACAAGACTAATCAAAGAACTAGAAGAGGTTGTAAAAGCTCGTAAAATTCAAAGAAAAAGCAGAACTAAATCAAATGTAAAACAGGTTGCAATTGTCGGTTATACCAATGCTGGTAAATCGACTCTGTTAAACGGTTTAATGAACTTTACACAAAAAGAAGTCGATAAACAAGTGTTTGTAAAAAACATGTTATTTGCTACATTAGAAACATCAACTAGAAAAATTACACTAAAAAACAATAAAGAGTTCATAGCAACTGACACTGTTGGTTTTGTATCAAATTTACCACATCATCTTGTTGAATCATTTAAATCAACTCTTGAAGAAATTACAGAAGCTGATCTTTTAATACACGTAGTTGATACAAGTAATAGTTTCTATGAAAACCAAATAGAAGTAACAAATAATACACTTGAAGATATTGGAGTAAAAGGTATTCCTATGATTTATGTCTATAATAAATTTGATTTACTTGACGAAGAAATCAAACCTCTTCATTATCCAAGTTTAATTGTTTCTTTGCTTGAATCTGAGGATGTAGAAAAAGTCATAGATTTAATAGACAATGAGCTTTTTAAAGAACTTGAAGAAGTAACGCTTCTAATTCCATTCAAAGAAGGAGAATTAGTGTCCTACTTCAACGAAAACAACCATATAATAAATCAAGAGTACACGAATGAAGGTACCATGATTACTTTAGAACTAAGCCAGATTCAAAAAGCAAAATATTCCAACTATATAATTTAAAATTAAAAGGGCCAATTATTTTGACCCTTTTTCTAAATATTTAAGATATTCGTTAAGCAAGCTATAAAGCTCTTCTTTTGATTTTACATTATTGATTTCTCTTTTAACTCTAGTAGATCCTTTAAGACCTTTAACATACCAAGAAGCATGGCTTCTCATTTCTAACAATGCGATATATTCCCCTTTAAGTACAATTAGTCTTTCTGTATGATCAATAATCCATTTAATTTTGTCTCTAAAATTAATATCTTTCTTATACTCACCTGTTGATAGGAAATCAACAGTTTGTTTTACTAACCAAGGATTACCTAAAACTCCACGCCCAATCATCACACCGTCACAATTAGTTAAGTCTATCATTCTTTGTGCATCTTCGGGGGTAAGCACATCCCCATTTCCAATTACAGGAATATTTACAGCATCCTTTACTTCTTTAATGATATTCCAATCTGCTTTTCCAGAATACATTTGTGCTCTTGTTCTACCATGTATTGCGATAGCTTTCGCTCCTGCTTTTTCGCATAATTTAGCGATTTCCACTGCATAGATAGTATTCTCGTCCCACCCACTTCTAATTTTCACTGTTACAGGCTTACTTACATTATCAACTACAGCCTTTACGATATCATAAATCTTATTGGGTTCTAATAGAAGTCTTGCTCCTGCATCAATTTTCACTACTTTTGAAACTGGACATCCCATATTAAGATCAATAATATCACAATCAGATTCTTGATCGATAACCATTGCTCCTCTAACGATGCTTTCTTTATCTCCACCAAACACTTGCATTGAAAGCGGTCTCTCTTCATCAACAACTTTTATCATCTTGAGTGTTTTTGGATTGCGATAATTTAATGCTCTATCACTAACCATTTCTGCGTAAACTAGCCCCGCACCAAAATCCTTCATTATAGTTCTGAAGGCGATATTTGAAACACCAGCCATTGGTGCTATAACTACTTTATTTTTAATTTCAACATTTCCAATTTTAAACATGATTTGCACATCCTTATGTGAAGCTCACTTTATTTTACATAATCATTCAGATAAATGCAACGTGTTTGATTTTATTTATTGTGATTTAATGATATAATATCGTTGGTGATAAATATGAAAGATTACTTAATAAAGGCCTATGCGTTTAATGGCACAGTCAGAGTTTATACAGCAGTAACTACTAACTTAGTTTCACATGCACAAAAAATCCATGATTTATGGCCTACAAGTGCAGCTGCTTTAGGAAGACTACTAACTAACTCAATTATCATGGGAGCGATGTATAGTGGAGATCAAGAGTTAACTGTAAGAATTAATGGTGATGGTCCCATTGGTGAAATGGTAGCTACAACTACTGCTAATGGGCAAGTCAGAGGTTATGTGGCAAATCCACATGTTTTACTACAAAAGAAATCAGGGAAATTAGATGTTGGTAAAGCAGTAGGAAAAGGTTTTATTCACGTAACTAAGGATTTAAAGATACGTGACATGTTTACAAGTTCAGCTGAAATCCAAACCGGTGAAATTGCTGAAGATTTTGCATATTATTTTACAGTTAGTGAACAAATACCAAGTGCGGTAGGGCTGGGTGTTTTAGTAAATACTGATCATTCAGTTATAAGCAGTGGTGGATTTATCTTACAAGTAATGCCAGGTTGTAAAGAAGAAACTATAAAAGAAATTGAAGAATCGATAAAAAAACTTAAACCAGTAAGTGAAATGGTAGAAAAAGGATATACTCCTGAAGACATGATGAATGAAATTTCTAATAACGATTATCAATTTTTACAAAAGATGGATTTAGAGTATGCTTGTAATTGTTCTAGAGAAAAATACGAAAAAGGACTAATTTCTCTTGGAAAATCCCAACTTCTTGAAATCAAGGATAACGACAAAGGAATTGAAGCCGTTTGTCATTTCTGTACAACAAAATATAATTTCAATGAAGAAGAAATTCAAAGTTTAATCGACGAAGCAAAATAAAAAGAGCTGATTAGCTCTTTTTTTTCTGACGTTTGGTGCATTTAGTTGATAACTTTATTAAAATAATAGTTCTTATCGACAGATTCTAGAATAAAAGTTATACCGAGATCACTTTGGAAAGTTCTATAAGTGATCTTTTTGTTTATCTTTTT
>Ga0208647_1000138_pt1 | contig 28587 bp, 38 predicted proteins | sample AntAceMetag02UKA_FD_184765 | JGI IMG/M metagenome (GOLD analysis project Ga0208647, IMG submission 184765) | Saline lake microbial communities from Ace Lake, Antarctica - Antarctic Ace Lake Metagenome 02UKA (SPAdes) (version 2) | ecosystem: Environmental > Aquatic > Non-marine Saline and... | reverse complement strand
AGAATTCGGATGGGTAATGATTGTTTATAATTTGACTCGAAAGTTAGAAAATTCTGGTTTTGAGCAGCTAGAGATGGATTCTTTTTTTGTTTTAGTTTGGATTTTTTATTGACTTAGGACAGAGCCTATGATTTTGTTAAAAATGCCATATCTAAAAAAACAAAAGGAAATATATTTTACAGTTCTCCCTTAGTAATCTCTGAGTTATATTACTCCTTACTTGAAGAATTCAGATGCTTTAAGATGTACAGTGGGGGCCTACCTTTTAGTGTATGGCAAAAAAATCAGCATAGTATAAAGTTAAAAAAAGCAGAAAAAGCAGAGATAATAGAGGACATTTCAAACTTTGTTGATAAGAATGTCTCAAAACTTGGCAAAGAGAATAATTCTATAAGTCTCTTGTCAGAGGATTATCTTTCTGAAAGAATTTCTGACTTAGTCTTTAATCATAATACAAGAACTCATGATTCTATTTTGATAGCTACCTCTATTGAAGGAGGATGCAAATACTTTGTCACAGGAGATAAAAATCTTCGGAGTGTTAGTCATAGGAAGGTTAAAATTATTAGTCCAGAAGAAGCAATTCGTCTCTTGGATTAAATTAACATTTAACCAAACCCCACACTGCTATCGCGGTAATTAATATTTAATACAACTTCCCATTTATAATAATTAATTGCAATCAAAAATCAACACTTTTAATTTAAAATAAATTCAAATTAATTAGCGATTACAAGAAGAATAAACCAAGATTAATAGGATTGAGTAAATATACTCAATCCCCGGTTGGGTTTCTAAACATTTTTATAGTTGATTTGAATGAGATATTTATGAAAAAGCTATTTTCCATTCCACTTTTTATTTTGGGCATTATTTTTATTTTGGGCAGCATTGGAGGGTTTGCTTCTAAAGATTATATTGGTGCGACAATAACACTCCTTATGGGGTTATTCTTATTGTTTATATCTGCAAGAGAGAGTATTATTAATGGGGCAATAGGGATAGTTGCAAATTTTTCTAATATAAAACCCCGAATAAAAGAACGAAGTTTGGCACTTGAAAAGACAAGGAAAGAAGAGATGAAGGAAAAGAAGCCATTTGCACTTGAAAAGACAAAAATTAAAAAAACAAAACAAAAAAAGAGAAAATCAAGTATTAAAAAGATGCAACCAGAAAAACTTTTGAAAATAATATTGACAGCTATTGTAATTTTAATTGCAATAACTATGCTTGTAGGTGGTCTTTCTATTATTAAGACTATATTGAGCACTGATTCTTCCGGTGAACCTGAAGAAGACGTCTGGACTAAAAATTCAGGGTATACATTAAGTGATTGTAAAGATGTTTGTAATACCGTTTATGATATACAGATACAGGCTACTATTTGTATTAATAATTGCAATATGTATGGTAAGCCAAGTGATTCTATGGACCACTATGTTAATACCATAAAAGAAATAGAATAATCAGTTAAACTTCCGTACTACTATCGATTGGAGATTTCTAAAGATTTTTAAGGTTTGATTTGTTGAATATTTTATGGGTAAGTGTGAAGTTTGTGGAAAGAAATTGGGGTTTTTTGAAGGATATAGTGATTCTCGTGGAGAATTTTGTAAAAAATGTTTTAATTCTCCGACTAAAATAAAACGTATGACAAAGAAAAAGAATGAGAACGCATCTGAATTATTGGAAGAAGGTGATTTTAGTGGAGAAAATAAGTCTAATGGAAAAATTGATAAAAATTTAAACTTACCAGTTGGTGTTGATAAGGTTGTTGATTCTTTGGTGAAGCAATTGGAGAAACAGTTAGATACGAATGGTGCTGACGGATTGTCTAGAAATTTTAAGATTCAGATTGGGAATAGCTCAACAAATAAAAAGTCTAAAAAAAACAATGCATCTAAAAAACTGCCTGAGAATACTGAAGCTCATAATAAAGAAAAAATAACAATAACTGGAGTTTCTAAAATTTCTAAAAAATCCCCCATAAAATCAATTACTATATCTCCTACAAGAATTAATACAGATTTTAATTTTTTTGAAGAAGCTATAGAGAATATTATTTTAGGAGAAAAAGTTTCTATAGGCTGCGAAATTCATTATTCAAATTATCCCACAATGGCCGATTTTTCTGGGTTTGATAATTCGAAATTTTTTGGTGGTATTAGAACCCAGATAGACTTTACTGTATTAAAAATAGAACCCACAGAAGGAGGAGTAATAACTGATAATACTTTGATTAAATTTAGAGATAAAATCCCTTCAGGAGAAGATATTCCAAATGAAAAAATAATTGAAGTTCTCAGTTTTCCGAACCTAAAAAATTATAATCAAGTAAAAACAATTATGGAAATAATAAAACTTGCGAACGCGGGTGCCTTTGTAAATAAATTTGAAGATAAAAATAATACAATTTATTTTGCAGATAGATATTTTTATAAGGTAACGGGAAATAATGGTAAAAGAAACTAAACAAATACTAAAATTAAGAGTGGCAGAATCACTTCAGGAAGATGCTCACAAAGGAATTGTAAGAATAGATTCCCCTCTAATGAAAAAATTAAATTTAGAGAGAGGAGACGTCATCTCAATCTTCGGAGGACGCGAAACGCACGCAATAGTCGACAAAGCATATCCGGCAGACAAGGGAGAGGACATTATTAGAATGGATGAGGTAACAAGAAAAAACTCTAAAACAAAGATTAGGGAACAGATTCAAGTGAAAAAAGGGAAAATTTTAGAAGCAAAAAAAACAACAATAGCCCCAGCACAACAAGGAATTATGGTAAAAGGAAACCCGGACAATTTCAAACGAGGACTTTTAGGAAGACCGATAAGTAAAGGAGATATCATAATAATGGGTGGAACGGAGCAAAAAGAAGATATTATGTCAGAAGACTTCGACGAAGACTTATTCGGAGAAGACATGAAAGACATGATGAATCAAATGGGGTTCGGTGGTATGTCAGAAGGATTAACCCAAGTTAGATTTGTAATTGTATCGACCTCACCAAATAAACCCTGCATCATAACAGAAAACACAGAAATTATATTATTAAATAAAGATGAGAGAGATGATGTTTTATTTTCAACAGATAGAGTTATTGAAATAGCGAACATGCCAGATTTAAAATCACTTATAGAAGTGAAGGGTATAGATGACTTGAAAAAGTTAACAGACAAAGGTCCTTTTGTAAATAAATTTGAAGATAAAGAAAAAACAATCTATGTCTGCCTTAATTATTATTTAAAAATAAAAAAATAACAACTAGGTGTTGAATCATGATTCCCTCACTACTATCAGTTAGGGTGTTCTAAAAATTATAATAACTCATTCGTTGCCTTAACCTCTTTGGGTTGTCTTTGGGCTTACACGAATTAGAGTATCACCTTTTCATTAACCCCATTTCTATTAGAAGAAATTGAAAACCCTAGGAGCGACAATAAATATGAGAAATCCTTTTGAAATTTCGGGCAAAGGAACTTTTGGTCAGACGCCCCAACCGGGGATTGAACCCGGATCTCGGCCGCGACAGGGCCGTGTACTAACCACTATACTATTGAGGCATGAATATTTATTGTCTAATTGGTTTTTAAAGATTATGATTGATTGATTTGTTAAAAACAAGTTTTTACTCGAAGAGTATCCCGAAAAATTTCATTTTTACTAGGGGCAAAGATTATGTTGTCTGTTTTAGTTGTAAGTTATTGTTTCCTTTACAACTTTTTTCTTGACTGGAGTTTTTTTCTTGACTATTTTTTTCTTTGTTGTAACTTTTTTAGCTACGACTTTCTTCTTCTTTGTTTTTGAGGAGCCTATGATTCTGTAGCATTCTGTTTTCTGTGGTCCGATTGCAACTGCGAATTTTCGTCCGGACTTGTTTACGATTTTGTAGTCGCTTGTTTTGAATTTTGATTTTGATTTGACGTCGTAGAATTCTAGGATTGGTTTTTTTGATGTTGGTTTTTTCTTTGTTAGTTCTTGTTTTAATTTTCTTATTTCTTCTAGGAGCATTGCGTGGTTTAGGGACAGGTGTTGGACTTTGTCGTGGAGGTCTGAGAACGCGTCGTTTAGCATTAGCATATCTTTCTTTACGTATCCGAAAGATGCTGAAGTGTTTTTTTCTACTTGGTTTACTGATTTTTCCATAATGTTAGATGATTTTGATATTTATAAAGTTTTGTAACTATGGAATTACGACGGGTAGTAAAATATATAAAGACTATTTCTACTGGTAAGTTATGACAATAGTGAACCCCCTCTTTGATTATGGGAATGCTCTGGGAATAGAAAAAGCAAGAGAGGCGTATAGTAATTCTGAAAAGAAATGTGTGGAAGAATTTAGAGCAAGGTCTATGGAATACGTTTCTGGTTATGCCGATGCGGTAAGAGAACATAAGGAACTTTATTTTTTAGAAAGATTAACCTTTATTTTTGGGGGCACTTTTTCAAAATTTGAAGCTTCAATAAAGGTTGATAAGTTGGACGATTGAATTAAAAAGTGTAATTTCTTGTTTGTATTATGAAATATGAATTGCTCGCGCCGGTTGGGAACTTTCGAAATTTAAAGGCTGCTGTAGATAGTGGGGCTGATGCGGTTTATTTTGGGGTTCGTGGTTTTAATATGCGGGATAGTGCGAAGAATTTTGGGGTTGGGGATTTAGATAAGATGAGGAAGATTTGTGGAAGTGTTAAGATGTATTTGACTTTGAATGTTGTGGTTTACGACGGTGAGTTGCGGAGGATCGAGGAGATTGTTCGGAAAGTGAAGGGGAAGGTGGATGCGATTATTTGTTGGGACTTAGCTGTGATTGATTTGTGTCGGAAGTATAAAATTCCGTTTCATGTTTCTACTCAGGCTTCGGTTTCGAATGTTGCGGCTGCTAAGTTTTACAAGAAGTTGGGGGCGGAGCGGATTGTTTTGGCTCGGGAGTTGTCGCTGAAGCAGATTAAGAAAATTTCGAAGGTTGTTGATGTTGAGTGTTTTTCTCATGGGGCGATGTGTGTTGCTATTAGTGGAAGGTGTTTTATGTCGCAGCATCTTTGTGGGAAGTCGGCTAATCGAGGGAAGTGTTTGCAGATGTGTCGTCGAGCTTGGAAGATTTCGGATGAGCGGGGGAATGAATTGAAGTTGGAGAATTCTCGGGTGATGTCTGCGAAAGATCTTTGTGCTTTGCCGTTTGTTGAGAAGATGAAGGCTGTTGGGGTTAAGAGTTTTAAGATTGAGGGGCGGAATCGTGGGGCGGAATATGTCTCGGTTGTGACGGGTGAGTATCGGAAGGCGCTTGATTCGAAGTTGAGTCGGAAGGATATTTTGATGGGTCTTGAGAATTTGAAGAAGGTATACCATCGGGGTTTTAGTTCTGGGTTTTATTTGGGGACGCCGACTTCGGATGATTTTAGTTTTAGTGAGCATGGGGAGCAGGAGGAGCGGAAGGAGTTTGTTGGGAAGGTGTCGAAGTTTTGGCGGAAGGCTGGGGCGGCGAGTGTTTTGATTAATACGGGAAAGTTGAAAGTTGGGGACGAGGTTTATTTGATGTCGGATGAGATTGGGGTGAGACGGAGTATTGTGAAGAGTATTGAATTGGAAGGGAAGACTGTTGAGATGGCGAAGAAGGGGGATGATGTTGGGGTGAAGTTTGGTTGTGTTGTTGCTAGTGGTGTTGAGGTTTATGTGATTCGGCGGAAGTTGGCTGATTAAGGTAAAGTTTAAAACTGAAAGTGATTTGTCTAAAATATGTTAGAGGCGTATATTGTTGATCCGTATATTAGAGCAATTGTTACATTCTTAGCTGTGTTTGTAATTTTGAAGATTTTTTTGTATATTGTTGGGAAGGTTTTGCCGCGATTTGCTTCTGGAACTAAGACTACGCTTGATGACGTTATTTTGCAGAAGACTACTGGTCCGCTTACTTGGATTGCGGCTCTTATTGGTGTGAGATTTGCTATTGGTGAAATTAATTTAGAAGAGAGTTTATCTGGAACTATCGAGGGTATTGTTTTGACTTTTTTGATTTTTATTGGTGGTGTTTTGGTTTATCATATCTTGAATGCATTAATTACTATTGGATTTACTGATTTTGGTGGAAAGGCTAAACAAAAAGCTAATGAGAGTTTGTTGATGTTTTTCCATAGCATTTTTACTGTCGTGATTTTTGTTGTTGTGTTTTTGTTGATTTTGGCTAGTTGGGGTGTTGAGATTGGGCCGCTTTTGGCTGGTCTTGGTGTTGCTGGTTTGGCGATTGCTTTTGCATTGCAGTCTACTTTGGCGAATATCTTTGGTGGTATTTCTATGATTCTTGATAAGTCGATTCAGATTGGGGATGCTGTTAAGTTGGATGACGGGACTGGTGGGGAGATTTTGAAGATTAATTTGAGGAGTACTAAGATTCAGACTTATGATAATGAATTGGTTATTGTGCCGAATGGGAAGTTGTCGGAGAGTAATATTCAGAATGTTGCTTTGCCTAAACCGAAGGCTCGGGTTGTTGTTCCATTTGGAGTTGCTTATGGGAGTAATGTTGAGAAAGTTAAGAAGTTGGTTATGGCTGAGTTGAAAAAGATTGACGGTTTTGTTGATGATGATAGTGCTTCGGTTAAGTTTATTTTGATGGCTGATTCTTCTCTTAATTTTAATGCTTATTTTTATATTGCTGATTACAGGGAGAAGATGTCTGCGCTTGATGAGGCTAATAGTCGGATATATGCTGCTTTGAATAAGGCTGGGGTTGAGATTCCGTTTCCGCAGATTGATGTTAATTTGAAGAAAAAATAATTCTATTGAAATTAGTTTATTAGTTTTTTGTAAGTTAGGATTGATAGTGCCAGGATTGTTGTTCCGATGATTAGTCCTCCGATTATGTCTGTTAGCCAGTGGACTTGGAGGTAGAGTCTTGATAGGGTTATGATTATGATTAAAGTTAGTGATGTTATTATTGCTGGATTTTTGTATTTTGGTTTTGCGAATATGTAGGTTATTAGTCCGAAGAATATGATTGCGAAAGTTGTGTGGCCTGATGGAAATGAATAGCCGGTTTCTTGGATTAGGTTTGAGATTGGTCTTGGGGATTGGATTAGGAACTTTAGTCCTTTGATTATTGCTGCTGCGAGAATTGATGTTGTGACTAAGAGTATTGCTTGGGATTTTTGGGAGTTGAAGTAAAGGTATATTGAGATTAGGATTGTTAGAGCTAAGAGGTATGTTGGTTCGGTTAGGATGGCTATTGTTTTTGTTAGGAAGGTTAGAGTTGGGTTTTGAATTGATTGGAAGAGTTGGTATGTTGCGATGTTAAGTGTCATGAGGTTGCTAGGGGAAGTGTTTTTAAAAGTGTGTTGCTATTTTGTTTGATGGTGAGAAAGTTGAAGGTTGGTGTGTTTTCGTTTACGTGTTGCGAGGGATGTTGTATTTCTGTGATTGAAAGTTTGAATTCGAAGATGTTTGATTGGCAGAAGAAGATTGATTTTGTGAATTTTAAGGCGTTGAAGAAAGTTGGAAAGATCCAAAATATGGATGTTGCGTTTATTGAGGGTGCGATTTCTACTGATGAGGAAAGTTTGAAGTTGCAGGAAATTCGGGTGAATGCGAGAGTTTTGGTTGCGCTTGGGAGTGGGGCGATTAATGGTTGGCCGAGTAATTTGCGAAATAATTTTAAGGGTGAGGTGAAAAGTAAGGTTATGGAAAGGGTTGCGATGTCTGGGCAAAATGAGAAAGTTGTTCCGGCTAAAGAGGTTGTGAAGTTTGATGATGAGATTTTTGGGTGTCCTATTAGTGAGGAAGATTTTGTTAAAAAGATGAAGGAGTTTTTGAATGAGTAGGGTTGGAGGTTTTGTCTATGATTAAGAATTTGGATATTGAGTTGAAGGATATTTCGAAGATTGAGGGGCATACGAATATGGGAATTGTGATTCGGGATGGGCGAGTTTTAGAATGTAAGTTGAAGATTTCAGAGAATAATAGATTTTTTGCGGATGCTTTAGTTGGGATGTCGTTTGGCAGAATTTCGACTATGATGAGTCGGATTTGTGGGACTTGTAGTAGTGCGCATGTTTTGTGCTCGATTGAGGCGACTGAGAAGGCGTTTGAGGTTGTGCCGACCGAGCAGACAATGAGGCTTAGGAATTTGTTGGCCAATGCTAATCACTTGCGAGATCATGCTATGCATTTGTGGTTTTTTGTTTTGCCGGATTTGTTTGATATCGATTCTGTTTTGGATTTTGGAAAAGATAAGCATCGTTTGTTGCAGGATGGGTTGGATGTTAAGGCTGTTGGTAATTTTATGTCGGAGATTATTGGAGGTAGGGCGGTGCATCCTTTTTTTGGAGTTGTTGGTGGGTTTACGAATTTTCCTGACAAAGAGAGGGTTAAGAAGGCCACTGGGGCGTTGAAGGCTACGCGGAAGAAGATTTTGGATTTGATTGAATTGTTGTGGAAGAAAAGAGGTAAGTTGGTTTTTGAGAGGGAGACGAATTATGTTGGTTTGATAAATAAGGATTATAATTTTTTGGAGGGGACGCTCGAGGATTCTGATGGCAATGTTATTGAGGAGAGGGATTTTGGGAGACATTTGGAACGGGTTATTTTGCCTTATTCTAATGCTACGGCTTTTAAGATGGATGGTGATGAGTTTTTGGCTGGGGCTTTGGCTAGGATGAATGTGAATAGGAAGTCTTTGAATAGGAGTACTAAGAAGGATGTTAAGAAATATTTGAAGGCGTTTCCTTCGTATAATGTGTTTGATAATAATTTGGCGCAGGCTATTGAGTGTTTGAATATTGTGGATAATTCTATTAAGATGTTGAGGAAACCAATCCAGGAAGAGCCTTTGGCTAAGGTTGTTCCGAGGAAGTCGACTGGTGTTGGTGTGATGGAGGCTCCGCGTGGGACGCTTTATTATAGGTTGGATTTTGATGATATGGGACTTGTGACTTTTGCGGATTTGGTTATTCCGACGCAGCAGAATGTGATTAATATGGAAAGGACGATTGCGGCTTATGTTCAGTCTTTGTTGGAGAAGAAGAAGTCGAAGAAGGAAATTGTTTTTGAGATTGAGAAGATGATTCGGGCTTATGATCCTTGTATGTCTTGTGCGGCGCATTTTTTGAGTGTGGATTGGAATGATTAGACCGCTTCACTGATAGATCGGCTTTGCCTGGTAGATCGAAAAGTCTTTGATTTTCTGGTAGACTGCTTCGCTGGTAGAGGGCGACTAGGTCGCCCGACTTGTTTGACTAAAGGTTTTAATATTTGGGGTTCGTTATTTTTTGATGTATAATCATGAGAGATTGGTGTTTTTTAGGAGGGCGAATAAGATTGGGGATTTGGTTTATGAGATAAGTAAAAGTTTCCCGAAGTTTGAGCTTTATGAGCTTGGAAGTCAGATGAGAAGATCTGCGGATAGTATTGTCTTTAACATTGCTGAGGGTGGAGGTAAAAAGAGTGTGGCTGATATGACTAATTATTTAAGGATTGCTTTGGGGAGCGTTAAGGAGCTGAAAGTTCAGTTTGGCAAGGTTGAAAGCCGAGGATATTTGAATCAGGAAGAGTGTGTTCGAATTAAGGGTGAGTTAGATGAAGTTGGAAAAATGATTAATGGTTTTATTAGGAAATTGAAGGATAAATAGATTCGATTGTTTGGATTAGGGATGGGAGGATTTCTTCTTCTGTGGTATTCATTGGTATACCTATTATTTTTACGGATTTTATTTTGCCTAGTTTTTTTAGTAGTTTGAGATTTAGGGCAAGGTCGAAGTCGTGCATGGAGTAGACTTTGTTGGCGTGGAGTTGGTTGATTGAGGTGAGGATTGTTAGTTTGTCTATGTTTTTTACGGTGTCTAGGATTGTTAGATGTGGGCCGTATTGTTCTAGGTTTTCGGTTGGGTCGATGTGGAGGAAGGTGTGTTGAGGAAATTGTTCTTTTAGGGTTGGTAGGAGTTTTAGGGGGAGGGAGTCTTGTTCTAGGAGTGGATTTCCGAAGGTTAGTATTTTCATCTTAAGATTTGGGAAGTGTATTTTTTTAATTCTTGAAAAGATAAAGTATCTACTGGTACTCCGATATGAGTTATTATTATTTCTTCTAATTTTTTGGGAAGGATTATCCCTAGTCTTTCTGATTCAGATAGTATTATGGGATTTATATTAACTGATTTTAATTCTTTTGGAATATCATAGAAAGGTTTCGCTATTTTTCCATTTTTAGAGAAATAGGGAATTGCCATGTGGAATGTGCCTGAAGGAGAGTTTCTTTGTGTTGTTTCGTTGTGATAGATTAGAAAATAGTATCTTATCTGTTCTGTGGTTGGATTTTCTGGAAGATGTTTTTTTATTGTGTTGCATTTTTCTTCGCACATGAATCTATAGTTTTGTAATAATTGTTGTGAGTCCATGTAATTAATATCTTTGGAATTTTATTAAACCTTTCGTGTCGTAGATGTAGATTGAGTCGCCGTCTGTGTTCCAGATATGGGAGAAATTGTTTTGGTATGCTTTGTGTGGGTTGATTGTTGCTTGATAGGTGTGGGTTGCGTCGTCTTTGTATGTTATGTTTAGTTGATAGTTGCAATTGTTTTGGAGGGTTAGGGATTCGGGTTCGTCGGTTTTGAATTCTGTGATTTCGATACAGTTAGAGTTTGGGGATTTTTTCCAGAGTCCTAGGTTATTTAGTCTGGCGAATTCTTCGGCTTGTTTTAGCTCTTCGTAGTGGGAATCGTGGTCGTAGTAGTATAGTGTTGCTAGTCCTTGTTGTAGGATTTGGGCGTTGATGTTTTTGTTTTGGAAGTAGATGTGAGCTAAGGTTCTTTGGTATTTGTCTTGGCCATGGGATTCGATTTGAATGGTTTTCCCGGCTGGATAACCTTCGGTATCAAGCGGGACAAGTGTTTTTATTAGGAAGTCTTTGGCTTCTTGATAGTATGGTTGATTTTTTTCTGGAGTGTTGATCCCTAAAAATCTGATTTTGATTGTGTTGTTTAATTCCATAGTGTCGCCGTCGATTATTCTGGTGACTTGGGCTGTTGTTGTTGGTGAAGTTGGATCGGTGATTTGGTAGTAGAAGATGAAGGATGTTAGGAAGAGGATTGTGATTAGGATGTGTTTTGCTTGCATTGGATTTGGAGGACAGTAAGGTTTAAAAGTATAATTTTTTTGTGTAAGGCATGACTACCGTGCGAATTAAGTTACAGAGTGTGGAGATCGATAAGTTGAATGCTGTTATCGATCGGATAAAAACTATTGCTAGTGGAGCTGGTATTCCGATTTCTGGGCCGATACCTTTGCCGACTAAGAGGTTGAAAGTTACGACTAGGAAAAGTCCTTGTGGTGATGGAACTGCTACGTTTGATAGATATGAGATGAGGATTCATAAGCGAATTATTGATTTGCCGGCTAATGATAGAGTTTTACATTCTGTTATGAGGATTTCGATTCCGCGAACTGTTAAGATTAAGATTGAGATGGTTGACTAATTGTTATGGTATTTAAATTAGATAAAATGTTAAGAAGTTTTGCTTTTGGTGGAATGACTGCACTTTCTATTTGTATTGTTTCTCCTGGATGTTCTGTATATCATCAGGAGATTAAACCTGATCCAAAAATGGAATGCCCGAGTGAAGAGGTGGGAACTATAGAGATGATTGTTTATTCTCCTAAAGCTGTTCTTTATGATAATTGTAGAATTTCTTAGATTGTGATTTGGAGTTTGATTGATGATTTTTATTAGGTGTATTTTTATAGGAGTGTTACTTTGTTAATATTAAGATGTTTAAATTTTTTAAGAAGAAAGGTTTGAAAGAGAAGAGTGCAGTTAGTTTGGAAGAGTTGAGTTTTTCTGAGGCTAGGAAGTTTTTGGATAGGAAGATTGATGAGTGTAAGATTGAAGAAGCTTTGGCTTTGACTGAGGTTAGGGAGAGGATTAAAGGATTTGGTTTGGAGATTCATGAGAAAGTTGTTGTTTTGGAAGATTTTGATGTTGAGTCTATAAGGGATGACGGGAGGATTAAGAGTGCGGTTAGGGAGGCGCGTAAGCTTTATGTTGGATTTTTGAGGGTCTTGATTCGGGATTTGAAGAAAGTTGATTCTTTGGGACTTAAGTTATTTGTTCATGAGGTGAATGGTATACTTAGTGATTTTAGTAAGAAATCTTTTAGGAATTATGAGAGGACGACTTTTTTGATTGGTGATGAAATGGCAGCTATAAAAAATTCTTTGAAGGATTTTTCTGGGGATGTCTTGAGGATTTTTGATGATGATAAGAGCGTTGTTGATTCTCTTGATAAATTTGATTCTGTTAAGGAGAATATGGATTTGCTTGTTTTTAGGGATGATATTTTGAATGGTGCTGATAAGGCTATTTTGGGTTTTGATAATGAGATTGATAATAAGAAGAAAGAGAAAGTTGATTTGAATAGGGGGTTGGAAGAGCTTAGGGTAAGTTCGGAGTATCTAGGTTATTTGAAAGATAGGAAGGAGCTTGAATCTCTTGAGAAGAGTTTGAGGGGTGATGTTTTGAGTTTGAAGCAGGTTGTTGACATTAAGGGTTTGGCTAATTTTTTCCATAGTGATTCTCGGAAGATGAATGTTGTTAAGCGGTATAAGGATTATTTTGTGGAGAATTTTGAAAAAGATGACGGAGAAGAGTTGGTTGATATTTTGGGAGAGGCTGGTGTTTCTGCGGATTTGGTTTTGGGTAAGATTGAAGGGATTAGAGGAAAGAAGATTGATGTTGAGAGAGTGAAGGGAAATGTAGGTGATGATAAGAGTTTGGATATTTTAAATAGGATTGGTGGGGTTGAGATTGAGATTTTGAAGTTGGGAGAGGATAAGATTATTGAGGGGAAGAAAGTTGAGAAGTTGAAGGAAGGTCGAGCGGATTTATTTGAGGATGTCGAGGCAGAGTTGAAGGAGTTGGGGATTTTGGTTGTTCGTTAGGTTTTTAATTGGTGGTTTTTTGGATTTTGTATGGTAGATGTTGTTGAGTTGTATAAGGCAATTAGGAGAGTTAGAGAGCGAGGTTATAGTGTTCGCTATGCTGTTGATGGAGTTTGTGATGGGCATAAATTAAAACTTATGGAAAGGGATTTAGATATTGAGGGAGATGCTTCTTCTCTTGAGATGAAGAAATTAGATTGGATGCAAAGTTTTTTGTTGAAGAATTATAAATCTTTATCATATGGACCTTGATTCCGTGTCAGAGCTTTATTGAAACGAGACGCCGAGGTTTGATTCCTCATTCGGGCGTAAACTTAAAAACTATTTCTCTCTCAAATTATTAAGCCTGTATCGCATAATGGTATTGCACCGGACTAGAAACCCGGGCCCTTTGGGCATCCCCGTTCGATTCGGGGTACAGGCGTTTTTTATGGTTTGAGAGTGTTTGTCAATCTTTTTAGCCACGGACAAGCACGGACTCGCACGGACTTCTTTTTTTGGGATTGGTTAGGTTTAAAACTATTTTTTCTTTTGTGTTTTTATGGATACAGAAACTAGTAAGGATGGGACTGTTAAGTTTAATTTTGTTGGTGGGTATAGTGCGGTTTTGATTCCGCTTAGTGGGAAGAATACGCTTTGTTTGTCTTCGCAGGTTGGGTGTGCGATGGGGTGTACTTTTTGTTTGAGTGGGAAGCGGAAGTTTGAGAGGAATCTTTCTTTGGAGGAGTTGAAGGAGCAGTTAAATGCGGCTTGGGATTATGTTGATAGGAGTGATGTTTTGGCGGATGATATTAGTGGAATTGTTTTTATGGGAATGGGTGAGCCGATGTTTAATTTGGATAGTGTTTTGGAGTTTTGTGATTTTGTTAATTTGGAATATGGGTATGCTTATTCTAGGATTTTGGTTTCGACTTCTGGGGTTGTTTGTCGGATGCGTGAGGTTATTTCTAGGTATGGGAATAAGGTTCAGTTGGCGGTGAGTTTGCATTCTCCGTTTCAGGAAGTTCGTGATAGGATTATGCCGGGGTTGAAAGGGTTTCCTTTGAAGGAGTTGATTAAGGTTTGTCATGAGTATAATGAGGTTTATCGGCAGAAGATTATGATTGAGTATTTGATGATTGATGGGGTGACGGATCGAGATGAGGATTTAGATGCTTTGATTGGAATGGGATTTGCTAGGCGGACTTTGTTTAATTTGATTGGGATGAATGGTGAGGTTGGTGGGATGAAGGCTAGTTCTTTGGAGAGGATTGAAGAGTTTCGGGAGAGGTTGATGAAGGCTGGGTATAAGTGTTTTACTCGGTCTAGTATGGGAAATGATATTTCGGCGGCTTGTGGAATGTTGAAATAGTTTATGCTTTTGATTTTTGGCAGAATATTACTATTTGTAGTTCTGAAAGAATTGAACTGAAGAGGGAATGCAAAGAATTAAAGTATTCTTTTCTGGCTTCTATTTTTTTGGTTTGGGCATTTTTTCTAAATTCTAAGTAGGCTTTATCTTTTGTGAAAGTGAATTCTCCATGAGCGAAGTTGTTTCTTATTTCTATTGCAGTTTTAATATTCCCTCTTAATTTTTTTAGGTCTAGTTTTTTTGTAAATTTAGGTTCTAGTTTTTTTGTAATATTTCGGAATAGATTCCATTTTCTGTTGAAGGTGTAGAATTCGTTTTCGAAGATGAAGTCTTTCATTAAGGTTTCGGTTTGGCTTTCTTTTTCGAAGAGCAAGGAACAGATCGCTTCTGTTAGTTGGATTTCTATGTTTGTTGCGCTTGAGATTATTTGTCCCCGGATAGAGTTTAACTCTACTGTTTCCTTTAGGATTTCCTTGAATCTTTCAATTTCTTCTTTGGAATATCCTTTTGATTTATCGTGTTCGTTTTCTGTGTAAGCTTTTATTCTGTTTGGGAAGGCTTTGGTGTTCTGCCATTTTTTGTTTTCCATGTTTATGTTGTGGTTGGGATGTTCTTTAAATTATCGGTTTGATACTTAAACTTAAAAGTTAGAATATTTTCTGAGTATTAGGCCCATGTCGCATACCGTCATCTCAAAGAGATTCGGACACGAATAAAATTCCATGCGAAAGTGAGCTGAAGCCCATGTCGCATAACGGTATTGCACAAGACTGGAACTCTTGGCCCCTCGGGGCGCCCAGGTTCGACTCCTGGCGTGGGCGTGAAATTGAGTATAATAATTTTTATAAAGAATAATTTTATTATTGTTTTATGGCACAATTAATGACTAATGATGAAAGAGATTTTTATAGGAGTCAGGTTAAACTTGCAGAAGCTCAAGAGAAATCTCTAAAAAATCAAGATAATATATTAAGAGAACAAATTAAAATTTCAGAAGAACAGGCGGGGTTCTCAAAAATTTTAATGCGAGCTACGGTAGTATTGGCTTTGGCGGCGTTTGCTGAAACTATATATTACTTTGAACTTTTTAGCCAAGTTATGATTAAGGATCCTTATGATTTTCTTGCACTAGTTGTTCTTGCGATAATCCTTCTTGCGATAACTATTATTGCTGTGCAATTACCTAGCGCTTTTAGTGCAAAAAATAAGAAAAGATAAAAAAAATTGAGGTATATATTATCACTCCAACTTTGCATTCAAAACTCTAACGTCTGGAGACCATAAGTCTACTTTATCGCCCTTGAATCTTACTCCTCTGGAGACTTTTTGGATTAGTTCTCGTTTGGCTTTGTCTAGGTAGAGCAAAACTTTGTTTTGCGTTTTTGGTTGTTAGTTTTTGGTTCTTGGTAAGGGCATCTTTGATGCCCGCGTAGAATAGTTTGTTATTTTAACTTAGCATTTAGAACTCTCACGTCAGGAGACCAAAGGTCAACCTTATCTCCCTTAAAGCGAACTCCTCTTGAGACTTTTTGTATTAGTTCTCGTTTGGCTTTGTCTAGGTAGAATTGCATGAATTTGTCGGGTTGTTCTTGTTTGAGGATTTTCCAGAAGAGGCCTTGTATGTTTGGGTATGGGAATTTGGTTACGATGATTGAGTTGCAGGTGTCGCCGGCGAAGTCTACTCCCCTTGCGCATTTTGTTGAGAATAGAATGGGGGATTCTTTGCTTGTGAATTCGTCTATGTTTGTGTTGCCTCGTTTTTGGAGCTCTAGGAGTCTTTCTTTCGTGATTAGGTTGTCTAGCATTAGTTTGTGGTTTTCTTCTTCTGAGGGGAGGTCGTTGAAGGCGGAGACGTGGACTAGGGTTGGAGGTGTGGCTTTGGCTAGTTGCATGTCTAGGACTTTTAGATATCTTGCTCTAGTTATCGTGCCGTTTTTGAAGTTTGCATAGGAGCAGTTTAATTCTAGGTTTGTTCGTTTGGTGTTTATTTTTCCTGGGTTCTTTGCTTCGGCTTCTATTATTTTGAAGTCTTTTAGTCCGAAGATTTCTTTTAGGACTTTTTCGGAATGGAGTGTTCCAGACATCATGACTAGGACGTTGTTTTGTTCGATTAGTTCTTCTAGTTTTTGTGCTAGGTTTATTGAGACCAAAGTTACTATCACTGGTCGTTGGTCGTTGGTCGTTGGTCGTTGGTTTTTGTAGAGGTTTTGTTGTTCGTGATATGATTGTTCTTCTTGGATTGCGATGTAGGTTTCTTTTAGGAGATTTTCGAATGATCTTGCGATTTCGACTAGGGTGTTGTAGTAATTGTTTTCTTCATCTTCTGCTAGGTTTGGGTTTTCGATTGCGGTTTCTAGGATTGCTAGGATTGGGGACTTGTCTAGTTTTTCGATGTCGGTTAGAGGTGGGCTGAATAGTATGTCGTTTATCATGTGGATTAGATTTTTTACTGCGGTTCTTTTGTCTTGATCTTTTGGCATTAGATTTGTTAGAGCTTGGACTAATCTGTTCAGGTTTATTTTTCGTTCACTTGAGAAGGAGTCTAGGAATTCGTCGCATTCGTCTATGATGTCGAGATCGGTTTTGGGTTTTCGGCCGATTTGGGTTTCGATTTGATATTTCATCGAGTTGAAGATTAGGACGTCGGCGTTTGCATAGCCTTCATATTGGTCTGTGCATGGACAGCCTTTTTTTCTTTGGAAGAGTGCGTATTCTTTGCCGGAGATTGCGTCGTATTTTATTTTCTTGTAATCTCCTAATCCTTTCGGGCTTATTTCGGATGGCATTAGGGGCGCCCAGTATGGACAGACTGGTCCGACGTTCATTCGTTTGATGTCTGAGGCTGTGGAGAATTCGTCGTTCTTTGCTTCGGGGTTTTGGTCGATGTATTGTAGGAGTTGTCCTGTGTTTTTTTCTCTGAGTTCGATTGTGCAGGGAAGTTCTTGGTCGTCTGCTCTTTCGGAGTTGAAGGGGCATCGAAAATTGTTTCGTCCTTTTATGACTGCGATTTTTAGGGGTTTGCCGTTTTGTTTTAAGATGTATTTTTTCTTTGTGTAGTCTATTTCGTATTGTTCTTGAAGGGATTTGATTGGGACGACGATGGATGTTTTTTTGAAGTGTCTTGCTAGGTTTAGAGCCATTGCGGATTTGCCTGAGCCGCAGACTCCTCTGATGAAGATTAGTTTGTTGCCTTGTTCTATTTCGTCTAGGATTTCTTTGACTATGTCGGCTTGGGTTTTGTTGTTTGAGAATGTTAGGGGGGCTAGAGCTTCGCCTTCGTCTAGAATGTTTTCAGAGTTCACGTCTTTTTTATGTAGGGACCACATGAGCTTAAAAAATTTTATTTACTTATAAGTTTTTGTGGGCTTTATTGTTAGAGTTGTTGTTACTATGTTGGGGTGACTAATCGAAAGGTTTATATAGGAAAATGAGGGAGGAGAGATATGGAATTAAGTGATTTGATGGATAAATTTATTGCTGGTCATATTAGTTGTGGCTCTGCTATTGAATATATTAATGCCTTGGATAATCCTGTTAAAGAAATTGAGGCATATACTATCCTTGCTGAGCATGCTTTTGAAGTTGGAGATAACATTAGTGCTAGATGTATTAATTCTATGATTAAAATTGCTAACGCTAGGAAGGATGTTGAATATGAGTGATGTTTTTTCTTATTTGGCTGGGAATACTATTGATTATCATGCTAGTGAAATAGGTAAATGTACCGCTAAGGGCGGAGAGCCTGAGAGAATTAGTAAGTCTTTGCAATTTATTGTGGATGCGAAAAATGTTTTGGCCGAGAGAAGTGAAATGGCATATAAGGATGCTTTGACGGGTTTAGGAAATAGGGGATTCTTTGATGAAACTTTGGAGAAGAGAACTAGTTTGGCTCGTAGAACTGAAGAAGATATTTCTCTTGTGTTTTTTGATATTGATAATTTTAAGTTGTTTAATGATAATTATGGGCATGATGCTGGGGATTATGTATTGAGTAGTCTTGGTAAGATTGTTAATAAAAATGTGAGAGATAGTGATATTGCTTGTAGATATGGTGGAGAAGAGGTTGCTGTTATTTTGCCTAATACAGATAAGAAAGGTGGTTATATTGCTGCTGAGAAGATTAGGAGCGCTGTTGAGGGTGCTGAATGGAATTATGAGGGAAAGGATTTGGGAAAGGTTACTGTCAGTTTAGGAGTTAGTGGTTATAATTATAATGATGTTGGGTCTTTTGTTAAGGAAGCTGATGTTGCTATGTATTCGGCTAAGGCTGATGGTAGGAATAGAACGGTTGTTTCTGAGGATTAGTTTCTGAATTGAATTTGTGGTGGTGTTGGATTTTTTAGATATCTTTTTCCATGTAGACTTTTTCTTTATCTAGCTTGTATCCTAGTTTTTTGTAGTATTCTCTTACGCCGACTCCTGAAATTACTTTGACGGTTTTATAGTGCTTCTTTTTTGCTATTTTTTCTGCTTCTTGCATTAGCTGTTTTCCTAGTCCTTTGTGCTGGCTAACTCGGTTGTTGGTTCTTGGTTGTTGGTTCTTGGTTAAGTTTAATGCTTGACCATACACATGTAATTCTCTTACCATTGCTGGAGATTTTTTGTCTAGCCTTAATCTTAGAAGGCCAAAAAGAATGTTATTCCGGTTGATTATTTCTAGGAAATATTCGGTTCCGTTTGAGGATTTGTATTTTGTTGTTTTTAATTTTAATTTTGTATTAACTTTTCTTTTGTCTCTGATTGCGAAGCCTATTTCTCTAAATCTTATTTCGTTGATTTTCTTTCTCTCCTTGTCTTTGATATTCTTTTCTATGTCGTGTCTTATGTCAATGTTTTTAATTCCGGCTATTAGGTAGTGCGGTGGAATTTCTCGCATGATTCTCATGATTCGACAGTACCGTGGAGTTAGTTTTAACATTTTGACTATTAGTTGTGCTGCTGTTGGTTTGTCGTATGGAATGTATTCTCCGCCGTAGTAGAGACTTTCTATTCCTGCGCCTTTTAGGACTTGACATGGGTAAATTTTTATTTGATCTGGTTTGAAGTCTTGAGATTTGAATATTTTTTTGAACATCTGGACGTCTTTCTTTGGGGTGGACCCTGGTATACCTGGCATTAGATGGTATCCGATTTTGAAACCGGCTTGTTTTAATCTTTTTGTTGCGTCGATTACGTCTTGGACTGTGTGACCCCGATTTACTTTTTTGTAGATTTTGTCATCGATTGCTTGGACTCCTAGTTCGACTCGTGTTGCGCCGAATTTTAACATGTCTTTAATATGGTATTCTGAACAGAAGTCTGGTCTCGTTTCTATACAAAGGGCGGTGCATCTGTGGTGTGCAGTTTCGTTTGTTTTTTTTGCTTCTTCTAGGGTTTTAGATTTTTGCTGATTCATGGCGTCGTAACATTTTTTTATGAATTCAAATTGGAAGGCTTCTGGGTAGGCTAGGAATGTTCCGCCCATTATTATGAGTTCTATTTTTTCTGTCGGATGTCCCATTGCTTGGAAGGATTTTAGTCTGACGTTGATTTGTTTTATCGGATCGTAGTTGCATTCTCTTGCTCTTAGGACGGCGGGAGATTGTGGTGTGTAGGATTGTGGGGCTTGTGTGGAGAGGTCTTTGGACTCTTTTGAGTGGAAGGTTGGGCAATAGAGGCAGGTCCCGTGTGGACAGGGTCTTGGAGGGAGCATGACGGCTAGAGGAGTTACGCCGGATATTGTTTTTGTTGGTTTTTTGATTTTGATTTTTGATTTCATGGAAGGGGAAATGTTTTAAGGTTTAAATGTGTTTGTTGGAAATGGAACAAGAAAAAGTTTGGGATGTGATTGCGGAGAAGTGGGCGGATTTTCGAACGCGGCCTACTGAGGAAGTTGTTGATTTTTTAGAGGGTAAATCTGGGAAAATATTAGATCTTGGTTGTGCTTCTGGTAGGCATTGTTTGGATATTGATAGATTAGAATTTTATGGGGTTGATTTTTCTGAGAAGTTGTTGAAGATTGCTCGAACTAGGGGTTATGTTGAGGTGAAGAAGGGCGATGTTTCAGTGGTCCCTTATGATGATGGTTTTTTTAATTATGTTGTTTTTGCTCGGGTTTTGCATTGTGTTGATTCTGCTGAAAAAAGACGGAAGAGTTTGGAGGAAGTTTATCGGGTTTTAAAGAAAGGTGGTGAGGCTTTGGTTGTGACTTGGGGAGCGAAGGGTTGCAGGAGAATTGGTGGGAAGAAGGAAGGGTTTTCGTCTTGGACTGTTGGGGATCGGAAGGTTGAGCGGTATACTTATGTTTATGATGTTGAGGAGTTGAAGAAGGATTTAGAGAGTTTTGGGTTTGATATTTTGAGAAGTTGGGAAGATAGGAATCTGTATTTTGTTGTAAGGAAAGTTTAAGGCTTATATTGTTCAACTGTTTTTTCTAATAAACTTTTTGCATATGGATTTGTTAAAGTTGGTAAAACCATTTCTTTTGCCATTGCTATGTATGATTCTCTTAGACTTAAATATTCTTTTGAATCCTTTTTATAATGACAGGGGTGTTTTATGTGACTTATCATATCTATTACTCGTTCCATATCTGTTGCTGCTTCTAGATCTTTCATTTCTTTTTTGCTCCCATAAAGTCCATTAGGCTTCCTTTGTTGAAGTCGAGAAGTTCCTCTGTTGTGGCGTTGATCTTTAGTCTTACTATTCCGAGTGCGTTGTCCATGCAGGTTAGGTTCCAGGTGTCGTCTTTTAGTATTGCGATTATTTTGGATGGTTTTATTTGGGAGTTGTTTTCTTTTATCAGTTTGTTGGATGCTTTTTCTAGGTCGTCTATATCGATTTTGATTTTTGTTGTTTGGGATTGCATTAAGGTTGGTTTTGCCGGTTCGGTTTTGCCGGTTCGGACTGAAATTATGTTGTCGTGGACTTTTGGTTCTGTGAATGGGTGAGAGAATGCTGCGATTTGGTTTGTATTTGGGAGAAAGTAGTCTAGTTGAATTTGTTCGGTTTTGTTTTCTATGTCTAGAATTAGAAAGGCGGCTGCGAAGAATGTGTCGGTATTTTTCTCTTTGAATAGTTGGTAGTGTTTTGTTTCTTGTAATTCTTCTATTAGATCTTGGACTTTCATGTATTTGTTTGGGAATGTTACTTTATTAATCTTGATATTATGACGAGTTCCATTAGCGAGACGATTAGTATGATATAGGATGCGATTTGGAAACGTTGTTTTATATCTTTAATTGCTGGAGGAAGTTCGTTCCCTAGATAATTTTCACTTCTTAGTTCTTCTTTTAGTATCAGGATTTCGGATGTTCCTATTGCTGTGAATTGCATGAAATATATTATTCCTATTATTAATGTTATAACTGCTTGAAAAATTAACACCACTTTACCCCATCTCATGTTTTGCTTAAGACAATGCTACTTATAATTGTTTCTGATATATTTCGGAGTTGACCTTTTGTTTGAATTCATCTAGTGCCATTGTTTTAATTTCTTTGGAGTCTCTTGCCTTTATTGCAATTTTGTTTTCTTTCATTTCTTTTTCTCCGACTGTTAAGATGTAATTGAATCTTTGAATTGAGGCTTCTCTTGCTTTCTTTCCCATTGATTCTGATTTGTCGTTTAGTTCGACTTGGTATCCTGTGTTGAATAGGTCTTGGTAAATTTTTTGTGCGTATTCTTTTGCATCGTCATTTAGTGTCATGACTTTGATTTGATTTGGTGACATCCAGAGTGGAAATTTTCCGTTGAAGTGTTCTGTTATTATTCCTATGAATCTTTCTAGTGAGCCGTAAATTACTCGGTGAAGCATGATTGGTCTTACCTCTTTATTATTTGTGTCTTGATATTCTAATTCGAATCTTTCTGGAAGTGCCATGTCAAGTTGGATTGTTGAGCATTGCCATGTTCTACCTAGCGAATCTTTTAGGTGGAAATCTATTTTTGGTCCATAGAATGCTCCGTCGCCTTCGTTGACTGCGTATTTCATTCCTGATTTTTCTAATATTTTTTCTAATGTTGCCTCTGCTAGATCCCAAACTTTTTCTGAACCTACTCTTTTTTCCGGTCTGGTCGAGAGTTCTACATGATCAAATTCTAAACCAAATTGATTAAAGGTTTTGTTAATTAGATTTATGATTCTTTGAACTTCTGATTCAAGCTGTTGTTCTGTGCAGAATATGTGAGCGTCGTCTTGTGTGAATTGGATTACTCTGAAAAGGCCGCCTAGTGTTCCGGATAGTTCTACTCGGTGGACTGTTCCCATTTCTCCTACTCTTAGGGGTAGATCTTTGTATGTTTTTGGAGAGGTTTTGTAAACTAACATTCCGCCTGGGCAGTTCATTGGTTTAATTAAAAAAGTTCTTTTTTCATAATCTGTTTTAAAGTTATTTTCTCCGAATTTTGACCAATGACCAGATACTTCCCAGAGTTTTTTGTCCATGATTTGTGGAGTTGAAATTTCTTCGTATCCGTCTGCACGGTGTAGTTCTCGCCAGAATTCGATTAGTTTATTTTTGATATGGAGTCCTTTTGGATGCCAGAAAACCATTCCTGGTGCTACGTTATTGAAACTCCATAGATCCATTTTGCCTCCGATGATTCTGTGATCGTTGTCTTTTAATTTAGAAGTATCTAGTTTTGCCTTTGAGATTTGTCGGAGAAGTTTATTTCGTTGTTCTTCCGATATATCTTCTGCTTCTTCGTTGCTTTCGATTTTGAATTCTCGGGATAGTTCGGACATTGGGTGACCTTTTACTTTTAATTCCATAGATTTGTAGTATCCGAATGGGGCTCTTAATGTGTTGAAACTTTTTAGTTTTTCCTCTATTTTGTCTAGGATTCCTATGGCTGCTTCTGGTGAGGCTAGGTTGCTTGAAAGGTGCGCGTAGGGGTAGAGGACGATGTTATTTGTTTGGAGTTTCTCTGCTAGTTCTTTGATTGATTCTATGAATTTTGAAATTGTGTCGTGTGTGTCGTGGGATTCGACTGCTGTTAATACTGCAAGGCAATCTTTTGATTCTCCTTCGTGTATTTGATCTGGAGCCATTTCGTCGATTGTTTTTATCGCTTTTTTTTGCGATTTGAATTTTAGGTAGTCGCAGTGTAGGTTTAGTGTTTTCATGATTAAGAAAGTTTGTTAGATTTTATAAAAGTATTGTATATAAAATTGGCTTAGTGAAGATTTATATAATTCTTTTCTTTCGTTTTTTTATGGTAGGTGATGTTATTGATAGGTGTCCTAGTGGAGTTGTTGGTTTTGATAAGCTTTGTGACGGTGGATTTGTGAGGAATTCGGATAACTTGATTGTTGGTGGGCCTGGTTCTGGGAAGTCGACTTTTCTTTTACAGTTTCTTTGGAATGGGGTTAATCAGTTTGATGAAAATGGTTTGTATTGTAGTTTTGAGCCGGATATTGTTGACACGTTGGCGGATGCGATGGCGCATGGTTGGGATTTTTCGAAGCTCAGTAATGAGGGAAAGATTAAATTCATGAGGTTTTCTCCGCAGACTTCGATTGAGGAGTTGAAGAAGGAGTTGACTAGGGTGATTGCGCAGAATAATATTAGGAGAATTTGTTTTGATCCGATTTCGGTTTTGGCTTTGAGTTTGAGTGATAAAGGGAAGATTAGGGAGAGTATTTTTGAGTTGAGTTCTTTGATGAAGCGGTTTAAGGTGACGACTGTTTTTGTTGATGAGTCTTTGGAAGGAGAGATGGGGATGTCTCGGGATGGTGAGTGGACGAAGACTGATATTTTGAGATTCCTTAGTGATTCTGTGACGGTGTTTTATGAGTCTGGTATTACTGGTGTTGGGGATCGGGCTGTTAGGATTGCTAAGATGAGGCGGACGGCGCATGAGAGGAAGGCTGTTGGGATGAAGATTGGGGATGCTGGGATTTTGGCTGGAGATGATGTTGTTACTTGATAATAGGCACAGATAGAAAGGTTTATATAGTTTTGACTGTTAGAATTATTATGGGAAAAATTGGATATACTGCATTAGCTACTATTATTTTGGTATCTTGGGGAGCAATGGGTTTAGATATGATTAGAGGAGAAAGGAAAACTGATAGCCTTGGGAAATTGGTAAATATTTCTGTATCTGATGAAAGATTCTATAATGCTCGAAATGAAAAAGATGCCTGTGGGAATAAACTTCTTTCTGAGAATGCTCCTACATGGGATAATCTGCTTAGTGATTTAAATCTTGCTAATTCTGTGGAGTCAGGAAAAGAAAGCCTAGCTGATGTCGTCAGAGAGAATGGTTATACTATTAAGATTCCTGAAAAATACATTAATGAGAAGTACGGTTGTAAATAAATTTGTCTAGATTGATAGATTCTTTTCTTTTCTGATGTTCTTTTAATATTGTGTTTATTTTTTCTATAATGATTGCTTTGACTTCGCCTGAGAGAAGTTTTCCTTCTGAATAGTCTTTGTATATTTTTGCTAGTTTTTCGTCATCATGTTCGAAGTATTTTAGCCATTGGCATGCGACGTCTACTTCTACGTTTCCGCCGAGTTTTCTATGTTCTTCAACTGTTTCTTTGCCTCCAGAGAAGGCGTATTTGTTTATTTTCTTTTTGACTTGTTCGGGTGAGTCTGTCATTAGGATTGTTTTGCCTGAATCTGAACTCGAGGATTTTCCTTTGGTGCCGGTTAGTGGGGACATGAATTTTGCATGCATGATTGCTGGTTTTTTATGGCCGAGTTTTTGGATGACGTCACGAGAGATTCTAAAGTGTGGATCTTGGTCTACGGCTAGTGGGATTAGGCAGTATTCGTCTTTTCCTGAGAGTACGTTTGGTAGGAAGCATGGAACGGTTTGCATGGCTGTGTAGAAGATTGAGCCGATGTTGTTTGAGTCTGTGAAGCCGAAGGATGATTTGATTGTCGAGAAGGTTATTTTTTTTGCTACCTTGATCGCTTCGGGATACATTATGCCGGCGTGTTTTGTGTCGATTAGGAAGTGGGTTTTATCTGGGTTGAATCCTATCGCTGCTACGTCTAGCATGTTTTGGTTAGTCCATTCTTGGATTTCTTCGTAGGTTTTGTTTTTGTAGAGGAATTTTTCGTCGTCTGTGAATTGGAGCCATAGTTCTACGTCGAATTTGTCTTGGAGCCATTTGACGAAAGACCAGACGGAGTAGTGACCGAGGTGGATTGGGCCTGATGGTCCGCAGCCTGTGTATAGGAAAAATTTTTTGCCTGAGTCGTAAGCGTCTAGGAGTTTTTCTAGGTCCCTGTGTGCGAAGAAGATTTCTCGTTTTAGGTATGGATGAATTTCGCCTGTGATTTTTTCGATTCGATCTAGAAGTTTTTGGTCTATCTTTTTTATTCCGAATTCTTTGATTAGGCGGTCGTAATTTATTTCGCCTTGGACTTCGTATGGGTCAACTCTTGTTTTCATAATGATGGTTGGTGAATATTGTTTTTATAGTTTTAGTATAATAATATTTAAGTAGATGATTTTGTTTGGAGATTTATGGCTTGTGATAATCATGTTGTAGAGTTAAGGGAAGCGTTGGCTGACTTTTGTGTTAGGTTTGATGAGAATGAAGTGGAATTGAATCGTATTTATGAAAAGAGATACAATGAATGTTTGGAGAATGGACATACCAAGCCTGCTGAAGATGAGAGTATTTGTTTATCTTGTTATAATAAGCTTAAAAAGAAAACTCCCTGTTATTCTAAAAGATTAGGTGGAGAGATTAGGTGGTATAATTCTGATAGTATGAGTTTCAAGAGAGAATGGAATACAGTTAGAGAAAGACAAAAGCATAAAGGTCGGTTGATTCAGATAATGAATGAACTTGAATTGTAATTTTGGAGCTGTTGTTCATAATATTTATATAGTAAGTGCGCGTGATTTGTTTATGAGAAAGTTGGCGCTGATGTTGGTTTTGGTTTTAATGAGTACGTCAGTTTTTGCTGAGATTTCTATTTCGAAACCGAATGCTGTTTATAATTTTGGGGATAGGTTATATGTTAGCTTGAATGGACTTGTCGGGGCTGATAGTGGGAATTTGAACATTGATTTGGTTTGCGGAGGGAAGACTACGAACTTGGTGAAGATTTCGGCTCGGTCTTTTTCTTTAGGTGAGGAACAGAGTTATTCTATTCCGTATAAGATTTTGGATCGTAAGGATTTGGAGTTGGTGAATTTGAGTGATATTATTGGGGATTGTCAGATTGTTGCTGGGCTTGGGACGCAGGTGACTTCGAGTAATAGTTTTGTTGTGAGTGATGATGTTGCTGTGACTGTTTCTTTGAATAAGACTATGTATAATCCTGGTGAAGAAATTCTAGTGAATATTGCGGCTGTTAAAGCGAATGGTGTGAATTTGAATGGTTTTGTTGATGCTAGTGGAGTTGCTTCTTTTAGTAAGGCTGTCGAAGAAGGTTTGACTGAGGAAGGTTTCACTTTGTCGGATACAATTGAGGCTGGGAGTTATTATTTGAATGTTAGCGCTTATGATGTCGGAGCTGATGGTGTTTTGAATCGTGGTTCGGGTGGTGTGTATTTTGATGTTGCGCAGATTGCGTCTTCGATGATTATGAGTTTGTCTGGAGAGGTGGCTGTTCCTGGTGATAATTTTAGTGTTGGTATTGAGATTTTTGATCAGTCTGGGATTGAGATGAGTGGTGCAGTTCTGCTGAAGATTTTGGATCCTAATAGTGAGGGGATTGAGGCTAATGTTAATGCTGGTGAGTTTGGTGATGTTAATTTTGAATCAAATGCTAGTGCTGGAATATGGACAGTTGTTGCGGAATTCAATGGAATGGAGGAATCAAGAGAATTTGAGATGGTGGCTTTGCAGAAGGTTGAATTTGAAATGGAGGATTCGATTTTGAGTGTGAAAAATATTGGAAATGTTTTATATAATAAGACTATTAATGTGGGAATTGGTGATGCTGAGGTTTTGACTTTGGATTTGAATATTAAGATTGGTGAAGTTAGGAAATTTGATATTGGAGCGCCTACGGGTGAGTATGAGGTTGTTATTGAGGACGGGGAGAATTCCTTTAACAAGCGGGTTTTTTTGACTGGGAATGCTATTTCGGTTGAGGATTTGGAAAGTGTTGGTGTTTTCAAAAATTATTCTATTGTTTGGATTTTTTTGGTTTTGGTTTTAGGAGGAGTTGGTGTAGTTTTGTTTATGAGGTATCGGAAAACTAGGACTCTTGGGAAGCAGGGTGTTGGTGGGAAGATTATTGAGAAAGTTGGAAACGTGAAGCGAAATGTTGGGAATGAGGTTTTGAAAAAAATGCCTGGGAGTGTTAAGTCTCGTGTGGATCATAGTTTGAATTTTACGAATAAGTCGCCTGCTGTTCAGAGTCTTGATTCTAATAATTATAGTAGTGAAGACAAGACGATGGTCGATTTTACGAATAAGACTGGGGCTCATGCTGAGTCGGCTTTGGTTTTGAAAGGAGAGAAGCTTATTTCTGGGGTTGTGTCTTTGGCTGTTAAGAATCATGAGGAGTTGAGTGATGTTGCTCGTGAGAATTTGAAGAGGATTGTTGATGGAGCTAAGGGGAAAGGTTTGTTGGATTGGAGAGGGGATTATGTTTTTATTGTGTTTAGTCCGCTTGTGACTCGGACTTATGGGAATGAGAAGTTGGCTGTTAAGGCTGGGATGGATATTGTTAATAAGTTGAATGATTATAATAAGAAGTTTAAGGATAAGATTACGTTTGGTTTGGGTGTTCATGCTGGTGAGTTGGTTGCCTCTAAGGTTGGCGAGAAGTTGAAGTATACGAGTATTGGGAATAGTATTTCTTTTGCTAAGCGAATGAGTGATTCGGATTCTCGAAGGGTTGTCGTAAGTGAGGCGATTCGGAAGAAGTTGATGCGGGATTTGAAGGTGGAGAAGGGGAAGGAGATTGGTGGGAATTTGACTTATATTGTTTCGGCTGTTCGGGATGGTGTTGAGGATGCGGCTAAGTTGAAGGATTTGTTGAAGAGGCAGAAGTAGTTGTTATTTTTAGTTTTAAGAAGATTATCTGCAACCGTGGCAACTTGAGCATTGTCGACATGTATATTTTGCATCGCCTTGAGTTTTTAACGCGTCATATTGAAAGGTCATGTTTGTTTCGAGTTTGTATGTTGGAGCTATGTATTCTTTCTTTTGAACTGGATCCTGATAACTCTTTTCTAAGCTTCCCATAGTTATTCTAAGATGTTCTTGTATTTAAATTTTTTGATTAGGCAAAAATTTATAAATGGTAATTAATAGTTATTTTTACTCGTCATCATGCGATTCGTCTCTTGTAAATTTTTGTATATTGTTATGCGTTTATTTGTGTTGTGTGTTGGGTTATGTTG
>Ga0208647_1000137_pt1 | contig 28998 bp, 21 predicted proteins | sample AntAceMetag02UKA_FD_184765 | JGI IMG/M metagenome (GOLD analysis project Ga0208647, IMG submission 184765) | Saline lake microbial communities from Ace Lake, Antarctica - Antarctic Ace Lake Metagenome 02UKA (SPAdes) (version 2) | ecosystem: Environmental > Aquatic > Non-marine Saline and... | reverse complement strand
AAATAGTCTCCTTTATAAGTTTGTGTCACATTCATTATAACACGAGATTATTTGCTCTTTTTAATACAAAAGAGATGAATATAAAATATAAAAAAAGTAGTGCAAAAAGAGAAAATTTGACACTACCTATAATTAGATGAGGTGATAATATGACAAAGTTTACTGAAGATGTCTTGGAGATAATAAAAATGATACCTAAAGGCAAAGTAATGACATATGGACAAATAGCAGCGTACGCAAATAATCCAAGAGGTGCAAGACAAGTAAGCAGAATCTTACACTCAATGAGTTCTTCACATAATTTACCTTGGCATAGAGTAATCAACTCTAAAGGTACAATTTCTCTAACAGGTGAGGCTGGATTTATTCAAGGAGCTATGCTTTCTGATGAAGGAATTGAAGTTATCAACAAGAAGATTGATTTAAGAAAACACTTGTATAAAATACTCTAAAATTGATTAGTAAAGCACTATCTTTTTAGTGCTTTTTTTGGTATAATTTAAGTAGGTGATTGAATGAAAAATTTACTAGAAAAACTAAACTTAAAGCAAAGAGAAGCTGTTCTTAAAACTGAAGGTCCAGTAATGGCTATCGCAGGAGCAGGAAGCGGTAAAACAAGCGTTCTTACAACAAGAATCGCTTATTTAATATTTGAAAAAAATGTCCATTTTGAGAACATTTTGGCAATTACATTCACTAATAAAGCAGCAAATGAAATGAAACATAGAGTGCATGAAGCAACAGGAATCAATACATCACAAATGTGGATAAGTACATTTCATTCAATGTGTGCAAAAATACTTAGAGAACACATTGATTTTTTAGGGTATAAAAAAAACTTTCAGATAATAGATGACGATGATGTTACTCAACTTATCAAAAGCATATTAAAGAAAAGTGGATATGATATAAAAGTGTATAATCCAAAAGTTGTAAAAGGATATGTCTTAAAGCTTAAGTTTGATATTTCATTACTTGCTGATATAGAAGAACCATTTAAAAGTGTGGTTAAGATTGCATTTAAGAAATACCAAGATAATTTGTTTAGAAATAATCTAGTTGATTTTGAAGATTTATTAGTATTAACTATTAAACTACTTGAATCTAACGAAGAGTTAAGAAAATACTATACAAAGAAGTTTCAGTATATACTGGTTGATGAGTTCCAAGACACAAATAATGTTCAATACAGACTTATTAGTTTATTGGTAGGAAAGAACAAAAACTTATTTATTGTAGGAGATGAAGATCAGAGTATTTACGCATTCAGAGGTGCGAATATTGAAAACATTAATAAGTTTAAAAGAGAATACCCAGATTATCACTTGGTTCTTTTAGAAGAAAACTATAGAAGTTCAAATACGATACTAAGCGCTGCAAATCAGATTATTAAAAATAATTCTAAGAGAGTACCTAAAACCTTGTTCTCAAATCTTGGTGACGGAGCAAAAATAGTTCATTTTAAGGGAGTTACCGCTAGAGATGAAGTGGAATTTGTTGCTCTTAAAATCCTAAAACTGGTTAGACAAGGGTATAAATACAATGATTTTGCAATATTATATAGAGCTAATAGTACTTCTAGGGTATTTGAAGAAGTATTTATGCAGAAACAAATTCCTTATAGAATTTACGGAAATACTAGTTTCTTTAAAAGAAGAGAGATAAAAGACTTTACTGCTTATTTAAGATTAATAGTAAATTTAGATGATGCTTACAGTTTTATAAGAGTAATAACTTCACCTAAAAGAGGTATTGGAGCTGTTACATTAGATAAATTAATCGAATTCGCTGCAGATAATTCTTTGGATTTAATGCAAGCAGTCGACAGAGCAAATGAAATTCTAGGGAAAAGTGTATGTATTAAGTTAATTGAATTCAAAAATATAATTTTAGACTTTAAAACGAAATTAGATGAACTATCATTTTATGATTTCGTAGACTATATTTTAGAAAAATCAGGATATGTTAAATCACTAGAGAAAGATGACAAAGGTGATGTAAGATATGAAAATTTATTAGAATTTAAGACAATTTTAAGTGAAAATGAAGAAATTTACAAAGATTTATCAAAAGAAGAGATATTAGTATACTTGTTAGAAGATATTAGTTTGAAGAGTGAAGAGAAACAAAAAGACATTATAGATGGTGTCACATTAATGACTTTACATGCAGCGAAAGGTCTTGAGTTTAGAGTTGTTTTTCTTGTAACTATGGAAATGGGGATGTTCCCTCTTAACAGAAGTATGCAAAGTAAAAAGGATTTTGAAGAAGAAAGAAGATTAATGTATGTTGGTGTAACAAGAGCAAAAGAGTTATTATTCTTAACAAACGCAAATGTCAGACAAACTTACGGTGAAACTAATCAAAATAAAGATAGTTGCTTTATTCAAGAAATCAACAAGGAATTACTAGATACTAAAGGCTACTCTGAATATATAAGTGCACCATATGTATCAAACAATCACTTTAGTAATAAAGCTCTAAATAGAGCCAAACAAGAAAATTTAGATAATTATAAAAAGAACGATCTAAATAAAGGTGATAAAGTAAATCACACCAAGTTTGGACTAGGTCTTGTTATAAGTGTTGCTGGAGATAATTGCATTATCGCATTTCCACATCCTTATGGTATAAAAAAATTACTTAAAGACCACGCAGCTTTAAGTAAAAACTAAAGTTTTATTATGATATAATAATATAGTAAGTGTGGTGATTTTATGAAAGCTGAAAACAGAATCAATGAATTAACTAAGTTGCTCGAAAAATTTAGTTACGAGTACTATGTTTTGAATAACCCAACAGTGAGTGATCAAGAATTTGATGCATTACTGCATGAGTTGATTCATTTAGAAGAAGAAAATCCAGAATTAAAGTCTCCAGATTCTCCTACAATGAGAATCGGAAGTGTTGTACTGGATAAATTTGAAAAAATAACTCATGATGTACCTATGATGAGTATTTCGAATGCTTTTAATGAAGAGGAATTAAGAAGCTTTGATGAAAAAATCACAAAAGTAGTTGGGAAAGTTAATTATAATGTTGAATTAAAGATTGATGGATTAGCTGGATCTATAAAATATAAAAATGGGAAGCTCATTTTAGGAGCATCTAGAGGAAATGGAGTTGTTGGAGAAAACATAACTTCAAATGTTAAGACCATTAAATCTCTACCATTAAAAATTGATTACTTGAAAGATTTGGAAGTTCGTGGAGAAATCTTTATGAGCAAAAAATCCTTTAACTCAGCTAATATTGATAGAACAGAAAAAAAACTAGAGGAATTCAAAAATCCTCGTAATGCAGCTGCAGGTAGTATTAGACAACTTGATAGTAAAATAGTATCTTCTAGAAATTTAGATATGTTTATCTATAGTATTGTTAAGCCACAAGACCATGGATATAACTATCATTCAGAAGCATTATCAAATATACAAAAACTAGGGTTTAAGATTAATCCTTTAAGTAAAATATGTAAAAATATTGATGAAGTACTAGAATTTATAGATTTTTATTCAAAAGAAAGAAATAATTTAGAATATGAGATTGATGGAATTGTAATAAAGATTGATGATATCAATTTATATGACAAAATAGGATATACTGCAAAAAGCCCTAAATGGATAATTGCTTATAAATTCCCAGCCGAAGAAGTAATCACAAAAATTAATAGTATTACATTCCAGGTTGGACGAACTGGCCAAATCACACCTGTAGCTAATTTAGATCCTGTTAGTGTCCAAGGAAGCACGGTTAGTAGAGCTACACTTCATAATGAAGATTACATAATAGATAAAGACATCAGAGAACAAGACTATGTTATTATCAGAAAAGCAGGCGATATAATACCTGAAGTAGTTAGTGTTTTAGAAGGAAGAAGACAGCCAAGTAGTGTTCCATTTTCAATGATAACTCAGTGTCCTGTTTGTAAAAGCAAACTTGAAAGAAAAGATAAAGAAGCGGACCATTATTGTGTGAATCCTCTATGTGACGCAAAAAAGATAGAAGGGTTAATTCATTTTGCTTCTAGAAAAACTATGAACATAGAAGGACTGGGAGTTCGCTTTGTTGAGCAATTTTATAATGATGGATTTTTGAGCACAATTAAAGATATTTATTTGCTTCATCTACATCGAGAAGAACTAATCATTAAAGAAGGATTCGGAGTAAAAAGTATCGATAAGTTACTACATAACATCGAGCTTAGTAAAAAAAGCAATCTAGATAAATTCTTATTTGGACTTGGAATTAGACACGTTGGTGAAAAAGTTGCCAAAGTAATTGCTAATAATTATAAAAATCTAGATAATCTAGGTAATTGGGTTTTTGATGATTTAGTTAGTATTGATGAAATCGGAGATGTAATTGCTAAAAGCGTTATTGATTTCTTTAGAAATGAAGAGAATATTATATTAATTAATGACTTAAAAGAGTTAGGACTCAACACAACATATAGTAGTAATGTAAATGAAAAGGATGAGTTTAGTGGTAAAACTTTTGTTTTAACTGGCAAGCTTGAAATTTATAAAAGAGATGAAGCAAAAGTGATAATAGAGTCATTAGGCGGAAAAGTAGCTGGAAGTGTAAGTCAAAAAACAGATTATTTAGTAGCTGGAAGTGACGCAGGAAGTAAGCTTAAAAAAGCAAATGAACTAGGCGTTAAAGTTATCACAGAAAGTGAATTCAAAGACTTACTAGACGGGTGATTTATTATGTTAAACGAAATTGTAATTAAAGGTGCAAAAGAAAATAATCTTAAAAATATAGATTTACGTATTCCTAAAAATAAACTAGTTGTTATGACTGGCCTTAGTGGGAGTGGTAAGTCTTCTTTAGCATTTGATACAATATATAAAGAAGGGCAAAGAAGATATGTAGAGAGTTTAAGCGCATATGCTAGACAATTTTTAGGGAATATGGAGAAGCCTGATGTTGAAAGCATTGAAGGTCTTAGCCCTGCCATAAGTATTGATCAAAAAACTACTTCAAAGAACCCAAGAAGTACAGTTGGTACTGTGACAGAAATATATGACTATTTAAGACTATTATATGCCAGAATAGGAAAACCAATATGTCCAACTCACAACATTGAAATTTCTTCTCAAAGCATTGAACAAATGACTGAGAAAGTTCTAGAAATAGCTGAGGGTAGAGTTGTTATCTTGGCTCCTTTAGTAAAAGAAAGAAAAGGAACTCATCAAAAAGTATTTGAACAATTAAAAAAAGATGGGTATGTGAGAGTTAGAGTAAATGGGGAAATAGTAGATTTAGATAACGATATAGAAATGAATAAAAATAAAAGATATACTATTCAAGCAGTAGTAGATAGATTAAAAATGAAAGATGGGATAAGAAGTCGTTTATTTGAAGGTATTGAAACTGCTGCAAATTTAGGAGAAGGTAAGGTTGTAGTGCTAATTAACGATGTTGAACATCTATTTAGTGAACACTATGCTTGTCCTAAATGTGATTTTAGTATAGGCGATTTACAACCTAGATTATTCTCTTTTAATGCACCATATGGATCTTGTCCTGAATGTCATGGACTTGGGCATAAAAGGAAAATAGACCCAAAATTATTAGTTCCAGACGAAAATATATCAATTTTAGATGGTGCAATAAAGGGATGGCAAAACACTGACACATATACATTTTCAATGTTGAGACAAACCGCAAAGTACTATAACATAGATTTATCTAAGAAATTCAAAAAGCTTACACAAGAAGAAATAGACATTATTTTTTATGGAAGTAAGGATAAATTACAATTCATTTTTGGTGGGAAAACTGAAGATGGGTATAAACATCAAAAGAATGGATTATTCGAAGGTGTAATTACACAGTTTGAAAGAAGATATATGGAAACTAATTCTCGCTTTATACGAGGATGGATAGAAGGATATATGTCTGAGAGTGCTTGTAAAGTTTGTAAAGGAAAGAAACTTAATGAAAAAGCTTTAAGTGTTAAAGTAGGAGGAATAGATATTATGACTCTTACTGATTATTCAGTTAAAGATACAATTAAGTTTTTCCAAAATATAGAATTAAATGAAACAGATAAGAAAATAAGCGAAATGGTGTTAAACGAAATAATTGAACGATTAAGTTTCTTAGAAAATGTTGGACTTAATTATCTTACTTTATCAAGACAGTCAGCTACATTAAGTGGTGGAGAAAGTCAAAGAATTAGACTGGCAACTCAAATTGGGTCACAACTTACTGGAGTACTTTATGTTTTAGATGAACCGAGCATTGGTCTTCATCAAAGAGATAACAATAAATTAATTAATACTCTTAAAAAGATGAGAGATTTAGGAAATACGTTAATTGTTGTTGAACATGATGAAGAAACAATGTATAAAGCAGATCAGATTATTGATATAGGACCAGGGGCTGGTTTATATGGTGGAGAAGTTACTTTCCAAGGGACTATTGATGAAATATTGTTAGATAAAAACAGCATCACAGGTAAATACTTATCTGGACGCTTAAAGATAGAAGTACCAGAAAAAAGAAGAAAACACTCTAATGGATACATTGAAGTAAAAGGCGCTAGACAAAATAATTTAAAGAACATCAATGTTAAAATCCCGAAAGGTTTACTTACAGTCGTTACTGGAGTAAGTGGAAGCGGAAAAAGCAGTTTAATAAATGAATGTTTATACAAAGGATTATCAAATCAGATTCACCGAAAAAAAGTACCAATGGGTGATTTTGATAAACTAATCGGAACAGAAAACTTTGAAAAAATTATTAATATAGATCAATCTCCTATAGGGAGAACACCAAGAAGTAACCCTGCAACTTATACAGGAGTTTTTGATGATATAAGAAATATTTTCGCACTTACAAATGAAGCCAAAATTAGAGGGTATAAAAAAGGTCGCTTTAGCTTTAATGTAAAAGGTGGAAGATGTGAAACATGTGGGGGAGACGGCCTTATTAAAATAGAAATGCATTTCTTACCTGATGTTTATGTCCCTTGTGAAGTATGTCATGGAAAGAGATATAACACTGAAACACTGGAAGTAAAATATAAAGGAAAAAACATATCTCAAATTCTTGATATGACAATCGAAGAAGGCGTAGTATTTTTTGAAAACATTCCAAAAGCTATGGCTAAATTTAAAACATTGAATGATGTAGGACTTGGATATCTTAAGATAGGACAACCAGCACCTACATTATCTGGTGGTGAAGCTCAAAGGGTAAAACTAGCCAAAGAGCTTCATAAAAGAATAACAGCTAATACTCTTTATATATTAGATGAACCAACAACAGGTCTTCACACGGACGATGTTAAAAGATTACTAAAAGTAATTGATCATATTGTTGAACTTGGAGCAACTGTTGTTATTATTGAACATAATTTAGATGTTATAAAATTAGCAGATCATATTGTTGATTTAGGTCCTGAAGGTGGAGACATGGGTGGAGAAGTTATCGCAACTGGAACACCAGAAGCTATAGCTAAAAATAAAAAAAGTTATACAGGAGAATATCTGAAAAAAGTTTTAGAGGTGTAAGCGATGAAAGAAAAACAAAAGAGTGATGATTTAGAAGAAGAGACAGTAGAAGAAAACTTAACTGATGAAAAAGAAGAACTTGAAGCTCTCTTAAAGGCAATAGAAGAACTTGAAGAGATGAAGAAAACAAAGGAAACACTTCAAAAGAAATCAAATAAATTAATTTCCATTGAATTTGGAAGTGTTTTTCATCGTAATTTTTATATTAATTTTGTTTTCAATTTTATACTGAACCTTACTTTAATTTTTCTTGTAATTGAGATATTCAATTTCGCTGAATACACTCATATCATGTATATGGTGATTCTTGCCTTAGCTTACACGTTATTTGAAACAATTTATCGAATATATGTCCTGTATAATCATTTTTCATTTGTGATTAAATCACTTGGATTTGTGTTTTACTTTGGATATGTGTTAATATTCTATTTACTTGATGTATTCTTTTTCGAGGAAAGTTTTAATTTCTACAATGAAACATTATTAGTTGTGTTTGTAGGGATATTTACACTAATTAGGTATATAATAGGCAGTATGTTAATAAAGAGCTTTAGAAAAAGAAATTTGAGATAAATTAATGTATCTAACAGATTAGAATAGAGGTTATGATTATGCATGTTTTTGATCCAATCCCCAGAGAATTCATAGATTTAGGATTTATTGTTTGGTATAAGTATAGTTTGATGATTTTACTAGGGATTATTTCGGCTATTATACTTGGAATAAAAGAAGGTAAGAAAATCGGAATTACATCTAATGAAATATTAGATGGAGTTATAATAATAGTTCCATTATCAATAATTGGTACAAGACTATGGTATGTAATATTTGAATGGGGACAATATAAAAATGATTTAATAAGAATATTCCAAATTACAGATGGAGGTCTCGCTATTCATGGAGGGTTTATCACAGCTTTTGTTGCTTCATACTTCTATTGTAAGTTTAAAAAAATAAATATCTTGGGAGCTTTTGATCTAATTGCACCTGGATTCCTAATTGCGCAAGCATTTGGGAGATGGGGTAATTTCTTTAATCAAGAAGCTCACGGTGGAGTAATTGGTGGTTCAGATAACTATGTTGCTAATTTATCATTTGATGAACAAAGATCATTTCTAACTGATAAATTGCATTTACCAGATTTTGTGACTAATCAGATGTATTTAGATCCATCAGGGCCTGATGCATTGAATTATTATCATCCGACATTCTTATATGAATCTATATGGAATATATCCGGATTTATCTTGATGCTTATTTTAAGAAGAACGAAATTATTACGAGTTGGAGACTTGCTTTCAGTTTACTTAATTTGGTATAGTGTCGGAAGATTCTTTATTGAAGGTATGAGAACAGATTCTCTTTATATGCATATAGGGAGTATTGAATTTAGAACTGCTCAAGTAATATCAGTATTAATGATTGCTGGTGGGATTGCTTTCTTAGTAATAAATCGCATGATAATAAAATCAAAGCATTACTATAAACTACTTGAAGAAAATGCTTTATAATATAAAACGAGGTGAAACATATGAATAATTATGATGTAATAATTGTTGGTGCTGGACCTGGTGGGATGACTGCCGCGCTTTACACTCAACGAGCAAATTTAAAAACGTTAATGCTAGAAAAAGCTGCTCCTGGTGGAAAAATGATGTCAACGTATGAAGTTGAGAATTATACAGGACTTGGAAAAGTTTCTGGATTTGAGATCAGTGAAAAGATGTTTAATCATACACAAGAACTAGGTGTTGAATATAAGTATGGAGATGTTACTAAAATAGTTGATTTAGGAAACTACAAAGAAATCCATACAGCATCTGGAGATGTATATACAACTAAAGCAGTAATCATTGGAACAGGTACAATTCCACGTGGAACTGGTGCACCAAACGAAGAAAGACTAACCGGAAGAGGAGTTAGTTGGTGTGCAATTTGTGATGGAGCCTTCTTCAAGGATTTGGATATTATGGTTGTCGGTGGAGGAAATAGTGCCATTGAAGAAGCAACATATTTAACTAAAATGGTAAAACACATTACTGTTGTTAACATATTAGAAGATCTTCAAGCTGACGCAAAGGCAGTTAAAGAAGCAAAAGCAACAAATAAGATGGATTTCTTATTAGGATACGAAGTAGTGTCTTTTAATGGAGAAAATAAGCTTGAATCAGTAACAATCAGACATGCAAAAACCAAAGAAGAACAAGATGTTCCTGTAGAAGGTGCATTTGTATTTATTGGACAAATTCCAGAAACTGGTTTTATTAAAGATCTAGGGATTACTAATAAATGGGGATACATTGAAGTAAATACAAAAATGGCAACAAAAGTTCCAGGAATCTTTGGAATTGGTGATGTATTAGATAAAGATTTACGTCAAATTATTACTGCGGCAAGTGATGGTTCTATCGCTGCTGTTGAAGTATCAAAGTATATAATTGCACTAAATAAAAAATTATAAAAGGAGCTTATGCTCCTTTTTTATTATTTATAGACTTTTTTTGCCAGTAATGATATAATTAAATAGCCTAATGGAAGGTTTGATACTATGAGTTTTGCATCAGATACTAAAAGCGAATTATTAAGCTTAAAAGCCGATAAATGCTGCAAATTGGCAGAATTATCTGCTCTTTTAACATTAAATGGGAATGTAAATTTATCTAGTGATGGATTAAGAATTGAATTTCTTACAACCAATATTCAAATAGCTAGAAAAGTTATTAAAAATACGAAAGAATTATATAAAATTGATGTTGATATATTATCAAAAAAACAAATGAAACTTAAAAAACGAGACATATATATTATTGTTATAAGAAACAAAGCGAGTGAAATTATAAATGAATTAGGGCTAATGAATACTAGTGAAAATTTCTTTCAAGGAATTGATGATACTTTAATTTTAAAGGAGTGTTGTAAAAGATCATATTTACGTGGAGCATTTTTAGCTTCTGGATCAATTAATTCTCCGGAAAGTAGTAGTTATCACCTAGAAATTCATTCTAATGATGAGCAACATGTAAATGCATTAAAAGATTTAATGAATTACTTCAATTTGAAAGCGAAAGTAACAAAGAAGAAAAGAGGATTTATCGCTTACATAAAAGAATCTGAAAAAATTGCTGATTTTATTCGAGTAGTCGGAGCTATTAATGCTTTATTTGAATTTGAAGACGAGAGAATCAAAAGAGACTTTGTAAATTCCATTACAAGAGTTATGAATATGGAAATCGCAAATCAAAATAAAACATTAGAAGCAGCCAATAAACAACTTAGAAGTATTAGTGTACTAGAAAACATGGTAGACACTACAAGACTTTCAAAGAGTATGAAAGAAGCAATGGTGCTAAGAAAAGCATTTCCTGAGTCTTCACTTAATGAATTATCTGACTTAAGTTTTGATACAGTAAGCAAGCAAATTTCTAAATCAGCTTTAAATCATAGATTTAGAAATATAAACGATCTTTCTGATCAAATATTGGAGGGATTAAATGAGTAAATCAATAGGAATTGATATTGTAGAATTTAGCCAGATAAAAGGAAAGATAAATCATAGATTCATTGACAGAATACTATCTAAAGAAGAGAGAAAAAGATATGACAGCATCACGAATGAGCAAAGAAAATTAGAGTATCTTGCTGGACGTTTCGCAGCTAAGGAAGCCTATACAAAAGTATATAAGAAATTCGATATAAGTTTAAACTTTATTGATGTGGAAGTGCTAAATGATGATTTAGGTGCACCATATATTAAATCAAAATATAAACCAGAAGATAAAATATTAGTAAGTATTTCTCATTCAGACAACTATGTAGTTGCAATATGCACATTAGAATAAAACAATCTCACATTTCGTGAGATTGTTTTTGATTAAAATATTCTTTTATTAGTCCACTACGATATGCTTCTAATAGTTTATATAAGTCGTTTATCTCTGCTTGGAGCCTTTTTCCTTTGTCAGTATCATATAAATATTTTCTATCAGTATTTACTTCTTCTGCTTGATTTAAAGAGATAATATCTTTCTCTTGTTCTATGATATCTTCTTTAAATGTAAATCGTTCATGAGAAATTAAGAAAATTTTATATGAATCTATTACTAGAGTGTAACCACCAATATTGATTTTCGCTGCATAAGCCTTACTCATTCCACCATCAATGGCGTAGATTCTTCCATTTCCTAAGATAGGTCTGTCTCCTACTGTTATATCATTTGGAACATGTCCATTAATAATTTTGGATTTGTTGAAGTCAATCTCGAATTCATCGTAAATTCTTCTTAATACTGTTTCATCTTCTCTTAAAATAAAGTAATTATTCATTTCTTCATAATGTGTTGCTTTGTCTTCAATAAAGTATCTTTCAAATGTCTTCATGTCTTTTTTACCAAATAATGGAGAATTTTCCCCTTGCCATAATAAGATAAAGTAATCATTATTGTTGTTTGATTTTTTGCTATAACGATGTAAAAAGCTTTGTCTAAGTTTCTTTTCTAATACTTCGAACAGTTGTCTCCCACTGTAAAGCGAATTATTGATGAGAATTTCGGAGAATTGCCCGTTTTTATTAAGTGGAATACAGCCATGGAATAATAAATTATTATTATACTTTAGATACATATTTCCATTTTGGAATAAGTATTCTATATGTGATTGAAGTAAATCATTATACAAAAATGCATTTTTGAGTTGTTCAAGCAAATTATATTCTTCATCCGTAATGTGATAAGGGTCTTCAGGGTTTATTGTTGGGAAATTAGAATCTTTTAGAAGAAAAGTTTCTTTATTTATTGTAATAGTCCCTTTCTCGTAATTAATCTTATCAAGTAAAAGCCTTCTTTCTAGACCGAAATTAGGGTTTCTTTTGAATACTAAACCTTCTAGTTTAAATTGAAGAATAGCTATTGCTTTATGCATTTTAGCGACAAGTTGTTCTTTGTCAATATCGGGTGTTAAAGTATCATTTTTAGGCATAAATATTTTACAATCATCATTTTGATAGTATTTAGATGCATATCTTGCTAATGGTAATAGATTAATTCCATATCCATCTTCTAGAGTATCTAATGTATTATATCTTGTAGAATTTCTTAATACATTGCAAATTGCAATTTTACTACCACAAGCAGCACCCATCCACAATATATCATGGTTACCCCATTCAATATCTAATGAGTGATACTTAAGTACTTTAGCCATTACTAAATGTGCACTTGGACCTCTGTCAAAAATGTCCCCAACAATATGTAAACGATCAATCGTTAGTCTCTGTATAAATTTAGATAGTTCAATTAAGAAATTTCTTTCTCTATTAGTTTTAAATATAGCATCTAATATTGCAGTGTAATATAATGATTTATCTAAATTGGTGCTTTGTTCAAACATTAATTCAGAGATGATATATGCAAAAGATTTCGGTAAACTCTTTCTTACTTTACTTTTAGTATATTTTTGAGATAGATATTTACTTATTTCAATTAAGTGTAATAATTGTTCTCTTACAAAGATTGAATACTCACCATTTTCCAATTTATCTTCATATTTTTTTAACATTTGTTTTGGATAATAAACAAAGAATGCTAATCTATTTTTTTCTTCCTCATTCATTTCTGGGAAGATAATATCTATCTTCTCTCTAGTTACTCCTGAACCATTTTTTAAGAAATGATTAAAAGTATCATATTCTCCATGGATATCAGATAAAAAGTGTTCAGTACCTTTTGGAATATTTAAAATAGCTGTTAAATTTATTAGTTCTGTGCTTACTTCTTGAACTGTGGGAAATTCCTTAGCTAAAAGCTTTAAGTATTTTAGTTCATAATTACTATTCATAAAAAGCTCCTTTCAAACATGTTGAATAATTAATTATATCATTTTTAAAAAACAAATCCATTACAATCTATGACATTTCACACTCATATTATAAAAATCAATAGTATATAACACTTGCATTTTTTACGGATTTTTTATAGAATAAATAGACTAAGGAGTGGTTTTTATGGCAAAATCAAAAAATAAATACAAGAAAAAAAGTGAAGATAAATTTGTTTCATATATGTTGATAGGTTTTTCTGTTGCTTTTTTTGTAATTATAGTAAGTGTAATATTATTTAATATAGTAAATAAACCACTAGATTATGGTAGCTTTAATCATATTGAAAATGAACAAACAATATATACAGAATCAGAAGATCAATATTTAGTGTACTTCTATACTGAAGAATGTAGTGCATGTAAAACACTAAAATTTGAAATTTTATCATTTGCAGATAGTAATACTAATAATGTTAAAGTCTATTTAGTTGATCTAGATATTGTTCGTGCTTCTGGGAATTTAACAATCCCAACCGAAATTCAATACACACCGTCTGTAGTGCTTATTTCAAACGGAGTATTCGCTGATTTTGCATCAGGAGCAGGGGAAAATCCAAGCGAGATACCAGCACTTTTAGATGAAATTAATGCTGGACTAAACGCATTTATTAACTAAAAATAGCCTGAAAAAGGCTTTTTTATATTGTTGGAGGTATGAAAAATGGAAATTAATAATGAATTGGTAATGCTGATTACAAAAAATCTAGGTATTACAAAGAAACAAGTAGAAACGGTATTAAATCTTTTGAATGAAGGAAATACTGTGCCTTTTATTGCTCGTTATCGTAAAGAACAAACAGGAGCATTAGATGAAGAGCAAATCAGAGACATCAACAAAGAGTATGAGTACAAAGTAAACCTTTTAAAAAGAAAAGAAGATGTTATTCGTTTAATCGACGAAAAAGGGATGTTAACCCCAGAACTTAAGGAAGATATTTTAAAAGCGGAAAAATTAGTTGATGTCGAAGACATCTACCGTCCTTACAAAGAAAAGAAAAAAACGAAAGCAACAGTAGCTATTAAACAAGGATTGAAACCACTTGCTGATTTTATACTTACATTCCCTTTAGAAGGAAGTTTAGAAGAAGAAGCAAAGAAATTCATTACGGAAGAAGTAGAAAATGTAGAAAAAGCTATTGAAGGTGCTCAATATATTATTGCAGAAGAAATCAGTGATTTTCCTGATTTTAGAAAATGGATTAGAAGACATACATTTAATAATGGATTATTAGAATCAAAAGTTAAGAAAAATGCTAGTGATGAAATGAAAACATATGAAATGTATTATGCCTATGATGAACCTTTAAGAAAAGTGAAATTATACAGAGTATTAGCCATTAACCGTGGTGAGAAAGAGAAAATACTTACTGTAAAAATCACTACAGATGTTGAAAGAATTCATCAATATCTAGAAGACGGAATAGTTGAAGACAAAGAAACTATTGTTTTACCAAATTTACAAGCAGCAATCAAAGATGCTTATAAGAGACTAATTCAACCTTCTATCGAAAGAGAAATTAGATCTGAATTATCAGAAAAAGCTGGAGACAACGCAATTCATATCTTTAGTGAAAACTTAAGAGCGCTATTACTTCAACCACCTATGAAGGGTAAAATGGTTTTAGGAGTAGATCCTGCATACCGTACAGGTTGCAAACTCGCTGTTGTTGATAAAATGGGGAAAATGACATCAATTGATGTAATTTACCCTCATCAAAAATTTATTGGTGAAAAAATTCATAAAGACAGAATCATAGATGCATTCAAAAAAGTTCTTGGACTTATCAAAAAATTTGATATTGAAATTATTGCAATAGGTAACGGGACTGCTTCAAGAGAAACTGAACAGTTTATCATTGAAGTTATAAAGAAAGTAGAAAAAGAAATATTCTATATTATCGTAAATGAAGCTGGTGCTTCTGTATATAGTGCTAGTGAGCTTGCAAAAGAAGAATTCCCAGAACTACATGTTGAAGAAAGAAGCGCAGTTAGTATTGCTAGAAGACTTCAAGATCCACTAAGTGAACTAGTTAAAATAGACTCAAAAAGTATTGGTGTTGGACAATATCAACATGATGTTGCACAAAACAAGTTAAATGATTCACTAGACTTCGTAGTCGAAACTGCAGTAAATAAAATAGGTGTTAACGTGAACACTGCGAGTGTTCAGTTATTACAATATGTTTCAGGGTTAAATAAAACAGTTGCAAAGAACCTTGTTATTTATAGAGAAGAAAATGGAGAATTTAATGATCGTAAGCAACTTAAGAAAGTGCCTAGAATGGGAGCAAAAGCTTATGAACAAGCAGTTGGATTCCTAAGAATACTTAATGGGAAGAATCCATTAGATGTAACAGGAATTCACCCTGAAAGTTATCCACTAGCTAAAAAACTACTTAACGAACTTGAAATCTCTGCTTCAGATCTAGGAGACCCAACTCTTAAATTAAAAATTGCAAGAGTTAATAAAGCAGAACTTGCTGAAAAAATGGAAGCTGGTATTCATACAGTTGAAGATATTTTGGAAGCATTTGTTGCTCCTCTTAGAGATCCCCGTGATGACGTAGAAGCACCACTTTTAAGAAGTGATGTTTTAAAATTAGATGACTTAAAAATTGGTATGGAATTAATGGGAACAGTTAGAAATGTAATAGACTTTGGAGTGTTTGTTGATTGTGGAGTAAAAGATGATGGTCTTGTTCATATTTCTCAATTAAGTAACCAGTATGTTAAACATCCATTAGATGTTGTTAGCGTTGGAGACATTGTTAAAGTATGGGTAAAAGATATAGATTTGAAACGCCATAGACTACAACTCACTATGGTACAAGAAAACCTACAAAAATAATCACTTATAACATTGACAGTTAGCTCGAAATATATTATTATATAGGAGCTAACTTTATGGAGTAGTACTCAAGTTGGCTGAAGAGGTGCCCCTGCTAAGGGTATAGGTCGTTTACGCGGCGCGAGAGTTCGAATCTCTCCTACTCCGCCATATAAAATTAAAACGGTTTATTCCGTTTTTTTTATGCTTAAATTTATACAATATCAATTGACATCGTTTATGTTAGCCATTACTATTAAACTAAATATAAGAAAGACGGAGGTAGCAATATGAACTTGTTTTCTAAATTCTTAACTATTTGGGTATTATTGTGCATTGTTTTAGGGGTAACACTTGGAACTATATTTCCAGAAGTAACAAGTTTCTTCAATCAATTTGAAGTCTTTCATATTAATATCGTTATAGCAATTTTAATTTGGATAATGATTTATCCGATGATGTTGAAGATTGATTTCTCATCTCTAAAAAAAATAACTACTAGACCAAAAGGAATTGTAGTTACTACTTCAATAAACTGGCTAATAAAACCTTTCACAATGTACTTAATTGCTAGTTTATTCTTCTTAGTTATTTTTAAGAATTTAATAGAGCCTGATCTTGCAAAAGAGTATTTGATAGGAGCTGTATTACTTGGTGCTGCACCATGTACTGCCATGGTATTTGTATGGAGTTATTTGGTTAAAGGAAATAGTTCATATACTGTACTACAAGTAGCATTAAATGACCTAATTCTTTTAGTTGCTTTTACTCCGATTGTTGCTTTGTTGCTTGGCATTAGCAATGTTAAGATACCATATAACACTTTGTTCTTGTCTGTGATTCTGTTTGTAGTATTCCCAATAGTTGCATCAGCCATTTCAAAATATATCATAAATAAAAGAAAAAAATCTTTAAATGAATACATTAAGAAATTTAATAATGTCCCTGAAATCGGATTATTGTTAACTCTTATTTTAATCTTTATGTTTCAAGGTGAAGTTATAACTAATAATCCTTTTGATATATTGCTTATAAGTGTTCCTCTAATTATCCAAACACTTCTAATATTTAGTTTAGCTTATTACTGGAGTAAAAAATGGAAAATATCTCATGATATTGGAGCGCCAGCAGCATTAATTGGCGCATCTAACTTCTTTGAATTATCTGTTGCAATAGCTATTGCGTTATTTGGATTAGATTCGGGGGTAACATTAGCTACAGTAGTTGGTGTACTTGTTGAAGTTCCTGTAATGCTATTACTTGTTAGTGTAGCTAATAGAACAAAAAAATGGTATTCATAGGAGGATTTTATGAAAAAGGTTATTGCGTTTGTCTGTACTCATAATAGTTGTAGAAGTCAGATGGCCGAAGGATGGGCCAAACATTTTGCTAGTGATATATTTGATGTTTATTCTGCGGGGACTGAAGAATATCCTGGACCAAAACCATTATCAATAGAGGTGATGGAAGACGCTGGAATTGATATGTCAGACCATTACTCTAAATTACTATCTGATATTCCTGGAAAATTAGACATCTTAATCACAATGGGATGTGGAGTAGAGTGTCCTTATGTTCCAGCTACTCATAGAGAAGATTGGGGATTAGATGATCCAAGTGGGTGTTCCAAAAAAGGATTTGAAGAAACTAGAGATTTAATTAAGGCTAAAGTTATTGAATTAATTGAACGAGTTAAACAAGATAAATTATAGGCAAACTTTTTAGTTTGCCTATTTAATTAAACTAACAATAGTTCGTAAGCAAATTAATTGCTTTATTTTTCAAAAGAAGCGATAATAGTATTGAATTTAAGGAGGTATTATATTATGAAAATAGAATTATGGTCTGATTTCGGATGTCCATTTTGTTACATTGGTAAAACACGTTTTGAAAATGCTTTAAATAATTTTGATCACAAAGATCAAGTAGAAGTTATTCACAAGGCATATCAATTGAACCCTAATGCACCAAAAGTTATGAAAGAAGGTGTAGCTGAGAGTTTTGCAAAGGGACATAGAGTAACAGTAGAACAAGCAAAACAAAAATTTGAAATGTTTGTGAATGCTGCAAAACAAGTAGGATTAAAATATGATTATGTGAATATTCAATTAACTAATACATTTGATGCACATAGACTTGCTAAATGGGCAAATTCATTTGGATTAGAACCAGCTTTAACAAGTAGACTTATGAAAGCATATTTCACAGATGCTTTAAATATTGCTGATCATGCTATTTTAGTCGATTTAGCTAAAGAGGTAGGATTAGATGAACTTGAAGCTAAAAAGGTATTATCATCAAAGCAATTTGCAGATCAAGTTAACAATGAAATTCTTGAAGGAAGACAAGTTGGAGTACAAGGCGTGCCATTCTTTGTTCTAGATAGAAAATATGCAGTATCTGGAGCTCAACAAGAAGATTATTTCTTGCAAGCACTAAATCAGTTATGGATTGAAACAAATCCTTTAGAAACAATTGGCGAAGCTGATAATGGGCATGTTTGTAATGATGAAGGATGCAGTATCTAAGCATTTAATTGTTATTGAAAGTAATAAAAATACACTATTTCTAGTGTATTTTTTGTTTACAGTAATGTATCGTCTATCTTGTTCAAATAATCAATTAGTGGTTTCATTGTTTCTTTAACAGTACCTGCTTTAAATGGATTATTTAAGTTAGCACTTTCTAATAATAAAACAAATGATTTTGATCCACCTAATTTACACAATGCTAAATAGCGATCAAAAGCTTTAAAATGATTTTCTTGAGCTTTGATCCAGTATTGGAATGCTACTACTTGAGCCAAAGTATAATCAATATAATAGAATGGAGAACTGAAGATATGTCCCTGGCGATACCAGAATGTTCCCTTTTCTAAGAATGCATCATCATCGTAATTTTTGAAAGGAAGGTATTTCTTTTCTACTTTTCTCCATAAAGTCTTACGATCTTCTTTACTCATAGTAGGATTTTGATAAATTCCATGTTGGAATTCATCAACTGCTACACCATATGGTAAGAAACTAAGAGCTCCAGCTAAGTGATTGAATTTATATTTGTCTGTATCTTCTTCAAAGAACTTATCAATCCATTTCCAAGCTAGAAATTCCATGCTCATTGAGTGAACTTCTGCACCTTCATATCCTGGCCATCTATAATCAGGAATTAGTTTTTGAGAAGAATATACTTGGAATGCATGACCTGCTTCATGAGTTAAGACATCTACATCCCCACTAGTTCCATTGAAATTAGCAAATATGTATGGACTTTCGTATTTAGGTATAAATGTACAATACCCTCCACCCATTTTTCCTGGTTTAGAATCGAGTTCTAATAAATCATGATCAATCATGAAATTTATGAACTCTCCTGTTTCAGGACTCATTTCTTCATACATCGATTTTGCATGATTAACTAGTTGTTTGCTGTCTCCTTTAGGTGTAGGGTTACCAGATAAGAAAGACAAAGCTAGGTCATATGATTTTAAGTCTTTGATCTTTAAACGTTTACCTTTACGTTTTACAAGTTCTGCAACATAAGGAACTACTGTTTCAAAGATTTGGTTTCTATATCCTTCTACTTCTGTTGCCCCATAATCTGTTCTACCAAGGCGATCATATCCTAGTTGTACAAAGTTATCATATCCTAGTTTAGATGCGATAGATGTACGCAATCTTACCATATCATCATATATTCTATCTATCTCTGCTTCGTTTTCCTCAAACCAAGAAGAAACGACTAATTGTGCTTCATGTCTAGTTTCTCTTTTTACATCTTGAGTAAAAGGTCTCATTTGACTTAAATTGTATGTTCCGCCTTGAAACTTAATTTCAGCTCCTGCGAGTAATTTATCATATTTAGTACTTAATTTGTTTTCTTCTTGTAACTGTGGAATGATTTCAGGACAAAAAGTTTTTTTAGCAACTTCAAACTTAACAAAGATGTATTCTCCAAACTCTTTAACTAGTCCTTTTCTATTACTTGAATCTAAAAGTTTATTAATAAACTTTTGGTTATATTCTTGGATATGTGGTCCGTTTTCATCAAAATAGTCTTGTTCAGTTTCATAGAACTTATCTTTTGTATCTACACTGTTTCTTATTCCTACTAGTTGTTCCATTGAATCAATTTCATCTAATATATCAAATATTTGATATATTGCCTTAATTTCAACTGATAATTCTTGTTTTGTAGCGATTAAAGCAAGTTGTTCATCCATATCTTTCTTGAAAAGGTCTAAATCTGGACGTACATATTTATATTCATTAAATTTCATTTATATAAATCCTCCATTCATTTATCTATATTTATTATACTATATTTTAAGACCTAAAGAAATAATCAAAATAAAGATAATTGACATATAGACAAAACAATTACAAAATGTTAATATATATATGACTTTGGAGGATTAGCTCAGTTGGGAGAGCACTTGCCTTACAAGCAAGGGGTCACTGGTTCGAGCCCAGTATTCTCCACCAGATCTACCCGTATCCCGTGATTTTAGTAGTTTCCTTTACTACTGCGATAATCACGGGTTTTTGTATATTTTAAAGTATCACTTTTTAGCCCTTTTTTGGGCTAAAATAGGGGTCTAGAATCATGGTGTTTCAGGGGTCTTTTTCGCGACTCGGAACCTGTATTTACTCAAAAAAACTGGAGATATTGGCAAATCCAGGTTTTCTAATTTTGAACTACTTTATATCAGTAATTATTTTGAATGTGCAGTAAAATACATATACACTGTCTTGAATTTAGGTGTAGTAGGTGTAGTTGGTGTAGTGGGATGGTTGTAATGAATCAGAATGAACGATATATTTGCTCATTTAGTATAAAGAACGACGAGCCGTACCATAAGTAATTGTAAAACATGTAATAAATACTATAACAAAGCCACTTCGGATTATAATATAGGTCATTATATGGCCTGGTTTTTATATTAAACTATTCTACGATGCATATATGAAAGTTGAATGAAAATCAATTAATATTTATGGATTTATAAGAAAACAGAATGTAAACTGTGTATAACTATATAATCTAAATGTTATTAATCTTCTATTATGATATAATGTAATAAGATAACACATAAGTTGCTTGGAGGTAAAAAAAATGGCTAGAAGAGAAAAAATGAGTAAAGCTAAGGGAAATAAGAACGATGAATTTTATACTTTGTACGAGGATATACAAAAAGAGATTAATGCATATTTAGAATATAATCCAAACGTATTCGAAGGTAAAACTATCTTATTACCATGTGATGATCCTGAATGGAGTAATTTTACAAAGTTCTTCGCTCAGAATTTCGAGAATTTCAAGTTAAAGAAACTAATTAGTACAAGTTATGCAGTTAATAGTAAAAGATATAAAGAGGGATATCAAATATCTCTTTTTGAAAGTGATTCTCCGCAATATGACCCGGATAAAACAATGATTAAAGGTAAGGTGTTCACTCTTACAAAAGATGATGAATCAGAGTTCCTTGATTTTAATAATTTAGAGTGGGGGTATCTAGAAGGGGATGGGGATTTTAATAGTGCTGAGGTTATAAAATTAAGGGATGAAGCTGATATAATAATCACTAATCCTCCATTTAGTCAATTTAGAGGGTTTTTAGAGTGGATTACAGAAGTAAAAAAACAATTTTTGATTATCGGCAATATTAATTGTATTTCTTATCAAGAAGTGTTTTCCAAAATAAAGAAAAATGAGGTTTGGTTAGGTAATGGAATGGGAAGGTGGATATCAGGTTTCATTGTACCTTCTGGTTATGAGTTGTATGGTACCGAAGCTAGAATAGATGAAGCGGGAAAAAGAATTGTAGCGACTAATAATTGTCTTTGGTTAACCAATCTTGAACATGGTAGGAGACATCAACCTTTACAGCTTATGAACAAAACAGATAATTTAAAATTTAGTAAGCATACTAGGATTAAAGAAAACGGTTATTTGAAGTATGATAATATTGATGCTATTGAGGTTCCATTTACAGATTCTATTCCAAGTGATCATAAAGGTTTAATGGGAGTACCAATAACGTTTTTAGATAAGTTCAATCCTGAGCAATTTGAGATAATTGGTATCATGTCAACAACTAAAAAAACTGAAGATAATTATGGATACCCATATGTGAATGGAAAGAAAATTTATGCTAGAATATTAATAAAAAACAGAGGCTTATAAAAATAAATAAAAGGGGGAGTTCTATGCAAGCGGTATTAAAAACAGAAATAACAATAAGAGAAATATGTGATGGATTCATCTATAATGAATATGAAGGAAAGGGTTTATTTGGTTTGTCAGGTAAATTAGTTATCCAACCAGAGTATCAGAGAAATTATATATATGCTGATGGTAAGAGAGATGTTGCCGTAATAGAATCGATATTAAGAAAATATCCAATAGGGTTACTTTATTTTGTTAAGAATGGAGATTTACTTGAAGTCCTAGACGGTCAACAAAGAATTACAAGTATAGGTAGATATGTTAAAGGAAAATTTGCGGTTTTAGACGATAATGACTTTCCAAATTACTTCTCCGGATTACCTGTTGATAAAAAAGAAGATATATTAAACACTAAACTAACTATATATGTTTGTGAAGGTATTGAAAGTGAAATAAAGAACTGGTTTAGAACAATAAATATTGCTGGTATTCCTTTGAATAATCAGGAATTATTGAATTCCATATATTCTGGTCCTTTTGTAACCAAAGCGAAAGAGGAGTTTAGCAATTCACAAAATTCAAATATTCAAAAATGGAGTGCTTATATTAAAGCAACAGTAAATAGACAAGAATTTCTCGAAACTGCATTAAAGTGGGTAAGTAAAGGAAGCATTGAATCGTACATGAGTTCTCACAGATTTGAAAACAACATTCAAGACATGAAAACATATTTTAATACAGTAATTAATTGGGTCTCTACTACCTTTATATTTGTAGACAAAACAATGTGCAGTGTTGAATGGGGTAGATTGTACGAATTGTATCATGCAAAAGCATACAATCCTAAGATAATATCTGAAGAAGCTTCTAAATTGCTATTTGATATTTATGTTACAAATAAAAAAGGCGTGTATGAGTTTGTATTGGACGGAAATAAAGACTACAAATTATTAAACATTAGAGTTTTTGATGAAGCGACTAAAAGGAGTGTTTATCAAGAACAGACAAGAAAAGCAAAATCTAAAAAGGTATCAAATTGCTCATTGTGTGCAGTTGGACATAAATCAAACAACTCAAAAATTTGGAAGTTGAATGAAATGGACGCAGATCATGTGACTCCTTGGAGTAAGGGAGGAATTACAAATAAAACAAATTGTGAATTGTTATGTAAAACTCACAACAGGGCAAAAGGTAATAGGTGAGTCAAGTAAATGTAACATATAATGTATCAAATTTTTGAAATGATAGTAATTTCATAATAAGTTGCAACTATAACTGATGTAAAGATATGATATTTAAGTGAAAAGGCCGATAATTTCGGTCTTTTGTATATTTAATATGATATTCATAATAATTTACAACTAAAAATGTTACACCGAGCCGTATCACAAATAGTTGCAACTAATGATATACAGAGTCTATCAAAGCCATTGTGAGGTTTTGCTTTTTGTGCGTGTTTGAACGGAATTTTATATTAATTACTTAAATTGGACAATTTAATAGTTTTGGTTTTATGTTGTTTAAATTTATAAACAGTGTTAAAATTATTGTAAGAATAATGGGGTAAGATGTTCATGGAAGTAACCAATGTAAATAGTTATACCTCATATTCATTTTACGAGGTATTTTTTATATTTTTTTGTAAGATTCATAGTTATACTTACAAATATTTAATGAAATGAAAAAACTAAAAAAGGGTGATGGAAATGAAAAAGAATGCACTACTGCTTATAATATTATTAACGTTTGCATTTGTGCTAACGGGTTGTGAAAACAACGGCTATACTGTTTCTTTCAATACAAATGGTGGAAATGCAGTTCAAGATGGGGTTGTTGAACAAGGAACAACCGTAACTGAACCTATAACACCTATTAAAGAAGGCTATACTTTTTTAGGATGGTATAGTGATTCAAATTTGAATGTATTGTATGATTTTTCCGATCCATTGGCTGGTAACTTGCAGCTATTTGCTGAATGGCAAATAAATCAATATAGTATAACGTTTGTTAGTAATGGTGGGACAAGTATAAATGATTTAACTAAAGATTATGGAAGTGAGATTACTGAACCAAGTTCATTTAATGAAGGATACATCTTTGATGGATGGTGCACAGATATAACGTTAAATGATACTTTTGTTTTCGAGTCGATGACTGCAGAAGACATTACTCTTTATGCAAGATGGATTTATAACTTATTTATTATTAATTTTGAGAGTAATGGAGGTTCAGCAATACAATCAATAACACAAGAAGGTTCATCTAGTTTTCTACTTCCAGTGGAACCAACAAAATTAGGATACACATTTGATAGTTGGTTCAGCGATGAGTCTTTAACAACAAAGTATATATTTGATTTAATGCCAACTGAAGATACTACTCTATATGCTAATTGGGATATAAATCAGTATACTATAAACTTTGAAAGTAATGGAGGTTCAGATATTAATTCTATGACGCGAGAATATGAGTCTATATTAACTATACCTGAAGAACCAATTAAAGAAGGATATACATTTGGAGGATGGTATGGTGATGAGGAATTAACCACCAGTTATACTTTCGATAAGATGCCAGCTGAAGACATATCTCTTCATGCACTATGGCATTTGATATCATACACAATTACTTACAATGTAGCTGGAGGAATTAATGAATTCAATCCAACTAATTTTAATGTGGAAACTACTTCATCTACATTTGAAGAACCAATAAAAGAAGGTTATTCGTTTAATGGGTGGTTTGATAATCAAGAATTAACTGGAATTCCAGTAAATGGAATAACGCTTGGTTCAATTGGAGATATATCTTTATATGCCAAATGGACAATTAATCAATACACTATAACGTATGTAACATTAATTGAAAAGAGCAATTTAGATACTGGATTCTCTTTATACGTTGGAGAAACAATAATTCAAACATCAATAGGTTCTGGTCATTCTATGGTACTTACTTCTAAAAATCGAATCTTCTCCTGGGGTTCAAATAATTACGGACAATTAGGAAATGGCACAACAGAATACCAAATGACACCTATAGAAATAGCGTCTTCATTTAACTTGGTCAATGGTGAATCAATTATTCAAGTTTCTTCAGGTTGGGGACATTCATCAGCAGTTACATCAGAAGGTCGTATTTTTACTTGGGGTCATAATAATTATGGACAATTAGGTGATGGGACAACAGAAAATAAATTTGTACCCGTAGATATAACATCTTTATTTTACTTCAATGAAGGCGAATTGATAATACAAGTTTCGTTAGGTGGAGAACACTCATCAGCACTTACGTCAGAAGGTCGTATTTTTACTTGGGGTGGAAATTATTTTGATCAGTTAGGGATTGGACCCTTGCCAGATAGTATAATACCGGCTGAAATTACTTCGAAATTTGAACTAGCTGATGGGGAAACTATTATTCAAGTATCTCTTGGATATTGGCATTCATCAGCACTTACCTCAGAAGGTCGTATTTTTATTTGGGGTGCTAATAATTATGGACAATTAGGTAGAGGAACTACATCAATTAATCAGGGACATGTAAAAGAAATTACATCTCAATTTAGTTTGGATAATGAGGAAACTATTGTTCAAGTATCTCTTGGTTCCCATCATTCATCAGCTCTTACTTCACAGGGTCGCTTATTTGTATGGGGTAGAAACGATTATGGACAACTAGGCGACGGGGCAACCGAAGATATATTGATTCCAAAAGATATTTTTCTACAACTGAACTTGATTGAGGGAGAAACTGTCATTAAAGTATCCTTAGGAGGCAATCATTCCTCAGCATTCACGTCGGAAGGAAGAATACTTACTTGGGGATATAATTATTCTGGCCAATTAGGAGATGGCACAACAGACGATAGATATAACCCTGTTGGCATAACAAGCAATTTTGAGTTAATAGATGGAGAAGAAATAACAAATATAGTTATAGGAGGTTATTCCTCAGCATTAACAAGTGAAGGAAGAATATTCATTTGGGGAAATAACTCAAACGTTCTAATTCCTAATGCTACTAATTTTCGTTATTTTAAGATTGTCTCAACGGATATTTATGATTTTAACTCGAATATTTCAAATTTTATTCCCACTTTAGATGGACACACTTTTGATGGCTGGTATATTGATATAGAGATGACTGTAAAATACACATCTAATTCAATGCCAGCAGAAGATATTACTTTATATGCGAAATGGATTATTAACTAATATATGTTGCATATGTTTTACGAAATTTGCGTAACCTTTGTAAATGGTAAATCTTAAACATTATTTAATGGTGGGAATATATCGAGTTTGTTAGAAAAGGCTGATACAAAGAAAAAAATGATACTAAGGAAACTAAAAGAATACTTAAGGAATGAAACTCACCATGTTCTTATATAACAAATTTATAGGAGAGATGATTAATGCAAAATGATAATACAAAGTATCATGATAAGATAAAAATTCAACTTAATTGTAACACCCCTCAGCAAGTACTGGACTATTATTCTAGTGTTTTTGAGAGTACTCTGGATAACATAATAAGATATTTTTCAATTTACAACTTTTTGAAAAAATCCAAGGCTAATAGAAATATTATACTTGACTATTATTTTCTATTACTAATTAACGTGAGAAAATTGTTTGAGAATCCAATGCAAAAAGATTACAAAGGAAGTAACATATGCAAAGCAGCTGATTATCAAATGACTTTTAATCAATGGATTACATATTATATAGAAATATTCAAAACGCTAGACAAGAGTGATGGGTTTCTGACAGATAATCTTGATAACATCGAGAAGACCACTGGTTATCTAAAGATTAATTTAATTGAATTCCAAAAAATCTACCAGGAAGCATCTATAAATACTGTAGGTAGTATTCCAATTGCACCATTTAAGGAAAGGGTTTTTAACGCTGCAAGCAAGTTTGTTGCACATAACTTTAGTAAAGATAGGGTAGAAGAGTGGGAATATAATAATAGAATCTTTGTTACATATGAAGAACTTAAAACAATTGCTGAAATCATGTCAAATATTCAAGATAAACAAAAAACTTTGATGTATTATTGGAATAATGTAGTTAAGATTGAGACTTATAGCTATAATGAGGATTTTCAGACTAAAATTGAGAAGTATGTTGAAGAATTCATAGAGAGTTTGTCTACTCTTTCTACAAACTAAGGTGAAAAGATTTAGGGAAGTCAATAGCCTGAAGATTCTTAGAATGTTTGAAGATAAGAGTATTAATGAATCAGTTCAGATGAGTCTACTGATTAGAAACCAAATAGGTATCACATTATAATTTAGAGAAAATAGATTTATTATTGATTTAAACATGAATTTATAGTTATGAAAAACACTTACTAGGAGGACCTCATATGAAAAAAATAATAATAATCGTAATAATATTGAGTTTACTAACAGTAGCTCTTATATACATGCAAAAGAATGCTTTGTATGATGAACAGGTTAGTTACGTATATCAACATATTGATTATGTAGGATATACTGCAGATGTAACTCTAGATGAATACACATTGCATGATGTAGAAAAAGATAATATAAATACAGATGAGGCTATTTCAATTTTTTATTCTGATGACGATTTTATTTATAAGTCGATACTATTTTATACTGATGAAGAGTATGAAAACACATTTGTATATGTAGATGAATATGGGATTCAAATAGCTAAATTATGGGGATATAGTTATACTGTAACTTCAGGTGATCAATATGAGGAATACAAGCAATGTAGAAACGACTTTACAATGGGAGAAAGTAATCTTAGTCACGTAGACCAATGTATATCTGACACCTCGCAATTGGGTACCCATTCAGGATCTGGATACGAAGTATATGAGATTAATTTTGCCTCAAAAATAGGGGAACTGATTGAATATGAATCTAATGGTATGAATATTGTTGAGTTTTATGAGGTTTATACTGAAAAAGGATTCATACCAGTTAATGATTTAATTAATAGTGGTAAACCAAATAAAGAAGAAATACTTCAACTGTTTGATTCCAGTATATATGAAGAATACTTTCTTAGAAGTATTGAAGAGATAATCAAATATTACACTAGAGATGTAGAGTACAGTTACTATAAAATAACGGAAAGCGAGTTATATGTTTCTACATTTTTTGATTTTGCAATTGATAATTATTACTTCAATGGGTATAAAGTATTTACTATACTTCTTGATGAAGTTTCTAACAATACCTATTACATCAATTTCCAAGAAAAAAACAAAAAAGATAGAGATACTACTAATGAGGATATGAGTATAGCAGAGTTTATGAGTTTGTTTGATTCATTAGGGTATACACAATTATTAGATTAGAATCTTTATTGAAATTGTCATACAACAAAAAATAGAGTTTATTGAATAAACTTCTTTATGTGGACTGTGATGGAATTTGAGCAATGGGATTAAAAACACATCATATGCATACAATAATAAGTTGCAACTAAGAATGATACAACGAGCCGTACCATAAGTAGATCTTAAACATGATAAGTAGAGTATAACAAAGTCATTTAAAACCGTAACCCGAGATTTAGTAGTTTCGTCACTACTTAGATAATCTCGGGTTTTTGTTTGGGA
>Ga0208647_1000135_pt1 | contig 29877 bp, 31 predicted proteins | sample AntAceMetag02UKA_FD_184765 | JGI IMG/M metagenome (GOLD analysis project Ga0208647, IMG submission 184765) | Saline lake microbial communities from Ace Lake, Antarctica - Antarctic Ace Lake Metagenome 02UKA (SPAdes) (version 2) | ecosystem: Environmental > Aquatic > Non-marine Saline and... | reverse complement strand
GATTATCCTATGCTCGAATGTCCTAAATGTAGCCACACTAAACTTAAAGGGACTTTGGTGCCAATTGATATTTATAACTCTGATTTTAAGAAATAATCACTTCTTATTTCTTTCGTATACTCTTTTCCCAAGAGTATACTTTTTTTGTTTGTTTCGAGATATAGAATTTCCTAATAAAAAATAAAAAAATAGGAATCCCTTAAATGGATTCCTATTTTTGTTCGACAAATCTACAAAGCCTATTAGCCATTTTAGAATTATCATTTACATAACTCTTAAAGCCTTCTCCAATTCTAATAGCTATCTTTACTCTATTTGGGATTTCATAAGCTTCACCATTAATTGCAGATGTGAAGTTATATCCCTTCATAAGCTTTGGTTCCATAACCAAATAGTTTTTCTTTGTTACCTTAAATCCTCTTTTAACATAGCTCATTGTAGTTTTTTGTTCAAGTTCTACTACACTTTCAACAGTTTTTACATCTAATCCAAGTCTTGATGCTACTATTTTAGCAACTGTCTTTTGATCTACTGTTAAGTCTTTTTTTCTCTCTACAACCATAATTAATATTCGTTCGAAAGTAAGGCTGTACTGTGGGTTTTATCATCAATAACAAACACAGTAAGACCATTCAACGAAAAATATTCCTCCTTCATCTCAATTTCAATTACTTTCTTAAATTCCGGGTTCTCTTGAGTGTGAGTAATTGATAGTTTTCCAGATTTTTCAAGCTTAAATCTAAACACCTGTAAGTAATCTGTTTGTATACTAGAACTAATCAATTCATCTATACAGCTCCATATAAATAACTGAATCTCTAATGGAACATCTGCATTTATACCTCTTGTTACATATCTACTTTCTTTATTAAATTTATATTCCATTATTTTAAACCTTTAAATTTCTTCTTTTTTTGTGTTTATGAATGTGATTTTTTCAGCTATTACTTCTGGATAATTAAGAATTTCTCCATTTTCAAGCACAGCTTCTCTGCTTACTAGTCTAGCCTTAACTCCAACTGTTGATCCTGCTTTACAGAATTCAACTGTATTCTCTGCTATTCCAGACCATAAAGTGCATCTAATAGTATCTGATTCATATTCACCTGATTCAGTATCTTTAAAACCTCTTTTTATCATTAAATCTATTTCTGTTTTGCTTTTTCCATCTTTTGATTTTACTAATTTGGGATCACTTAATAACGATCCAACTAATATTACTTGATTCAACATTTTATCATCCTTTCGTTTCTTTCATAATGGATATCTAGCAATAATACAGAAATATCATCAACTAATTGAACTGATATTGTTAACGCTGGATTTTCCTTATCATAAGTTGTTTGTATTAAAACATCTTGTCCTTCTAAAGCACTAATTTCTGCTAAAAATGTGACACTTTCCTCCACAACCTTATCTAATATTCTTTTCAGAGTATGTTTCTCTAAGTTTTTTATTTTTACTTTTTCATTTATTACATCAAATACATCCGAATTTATAATACAGTTTCTCTTTCCTTTAAATTCTAAAAGAATCTCCTTAATGTCAGGTAACTCTGTATCATTAGTCTCTATATGAGGTATCTTAACTTTTTCATCATAATGAGTAATTGTTACATCTTTACCCCTAACACCTAATACGGTAATACCATTTAGTGCTAATACGTTATCTAATACGTTCATTACTTCCTCCTTAATTATTTTATCTAGTACTACGGATTATTGATATATAGCACATAGGGGTTAACACCTTAATACTAAAAATATTAATGTATTGTTACCCACTACCCCCTAACACTCAATTGAATATTTCAGGATGTTGATTCCTTATTGATAGACCTTTACTCGTTGATACAATTAAGTGATCTAATACTGGTATACCAAGAATCTTTCCAGCTTTAACAATCATTTCTGTGTGATTAACATCTTCATTCGAAGGTGTTACGTCTCCACTTGGATGATTATGTGCAACCAAAATACTACTTGCATTACTTTTTACAGCCACTTTAAATATCTCTCTATTACTTATCAAAGTATTATTCAATGTTCCAACATGTGCTACGCTATAATTTGTAGGAACTCCTTTTGAATCCAAACAAATTACGCAAAAATGCTCTCTGTCCATATTCCCAATTTGTTCTTGAAATACTCTTATAGCAGTATCATGATCTGATACTCTATCAGTTTTGACAGTTATTTCACTATTCTTGATAAGCTTTAAGCTAACTACATCTATGCTGTGATTAAAAATTACTTTCATCATCATGCACATGTACATGTCCTAATTGTTTACCTGAATTAAGAAAGAACTTTTGTTTAGCTCTTTGGACATTTCCATATTGATCACGGATATAGATAGTCTTCACAACATAAGCCGACATATCTTTATTACTTGTATTAAAGTTCATCCCTTCTCCATAAGTCCCATTAAAAAAGCCTTGCAAATGATTTGCAGGCTTATTATTAATATGATGTTTTTGTGGATAATTGTTATTTCTTTTCGACGGATAGTACTTCTTCTTGTTATTTCCCTTATACTCGTTCATGTTTAATCACTCCTCTATTTTGTATGATCCGAGCTTTCTATTACTGTAAAATCTTCTGATTCTGTAGTTCCAATAATGAGTGGATAATCTACAAAAATATCATTTCTGCTACTAGCATCCATCGCTAATTTTATTCTCTCTGCAGGGTCTTTCCCCTCACTATTATTCAAACTTGCAATTGCTTCATTACAAGCTGAACCTATAGCAGTATACTTATCGACTCGTATTACTGCTCCACTTGAAACTATTTGATATAGTTTTTTTTTATAAGCGAATAGGTAGTTATTTTTCATTGTTAAGATATTGTCTTTAAATTCAATGATATTTGCTTCTTTCAACTCTTCTAATATCTTCTTAATAACTTTCTTTGATATTGTTTTCAAGTTTACATTACTTTTTAGACAATCTAATTCTTCAACTAAATTTTCAATAGTTTTTGTACTATTCATTTCTCGGACATTCCCAACTGATCCCATTATGAGATCTTTCTTATCATCTGGATGCCATATTTTGAAATTTTCTTTTATACGGGATACTTTTCTTACACCTCCAATTGTAACTTGGGAATCAGAGGCCATTATTACTTTATCATTATCTACTATTCCAATCACTAAACTCATTGCATCATCCTCTCTAAATGAAAAAGAACACAAATTTATGTTTGTGTTCTATCAAATTTATTATATATATTTATGGTTATGGCATTTACAAAAAGGGTGTCCCAAGAAACTTTACAACCGACCTGAAATTACAGAGTGTACTTAGTACAGTCCGACAAGTGACTTTCGGGTACTTGGTTGGTATTAATCCATAGATCTGCGTAACACAGATGTTTCTTTCGAGGGACATTTTTATTATACTACAAATTAATTATCTCAGCAATAATTTCAGTTTCAATATCTATCATGCTTTCCATGCATTCATGATATGTATTTGCATCTTCTACTGAATTATATTGCTCACTTATTGCTTTTTTAATTTTGAGTAGAACTTCTAACTTATATATTTTATCCTCGTTCATCTGTATCACCTCATATAAATTATATCAAAAAACACTTATAAATTTCATTTTGAATCGAAATTAGAACATAAAAAAAAGCTGACGTTTGGTGCATAGTGTTGTTAGATTTTTCCGATAACATTTTAACAAAGCTAAATATCAGACTTTTTATTTTGAGTGAATTTTTTTGAAAATAAAATGGTATAATAAATATGCCAAACAAATAAACTAAGGAACCGCAAAAGCGAGTATTTTACCCTGGTTTGTTTGGCGACTTTCCTTAGTTGGGTGAAATACTCGCTTTTGTGGTCTAAGGAGTATTATGCCAAAATACAAAATATGCCCACTTTGTGGTACAGTTAATTCAACAATCAAGCATGGTCGTACTAAGAATGGTACACAGAGGTTTAAGTGTAAATCTTGTACGGGAACTTTTTTACAAGATGAATCAACAACAAGTTACTTAAATAATAGTGATTATGTCTTTAAAAGATTTATTGGGTTTATGATTGATGACGTAACTTTAGAAGTGATCGCAAGAAACCTAAACATTGATATAAAAACAGCTTTATATTATCGATACCTTATCTTTGAATCTTTGAGAGATTATCAAGATGAGGTATTTTTAGATGGAACTATTCTCGTAGATGAGACTTTCGTCAGAATAAGTGATAAAAGATATAAACTGTTTAGACCTGACGGGAAAGGGATTAGAGGGATTTCATTTAATCATCTTTGCGTGATTACTTTGATAAGTTTAGAAGGAAAAACTATAGCTAAAGTATCATCAAGAGGAAATGCATCACCAAAAAAGTTCATTGATTTATGTACAAAAAACGTTGGAGAAGTGACTAAATTTATCCATGATGGATCGGTAATACAGAAACAATTTATGCGTCAGTTTGATGTCCCTAATTATGATGCGCGCAGAGAATGCGATGGAAAATACGATACGTTATTAGTAGATTCATTACATAGCAATATAAAAAGATACTTATTCAAGCACGCAGGATATCGTCTGAAAAATCTACAACATTACATGAACTTTTTCGTTTATAGATATAATCATACACCTAAATCAAAACACAGTAACAATCGCCAAATTATTGAAAGTAGGAATTCTATGATTGATGATTTATATAGAAGAGTTAAAAACATAAAAAAGAGAATCACTTATAGAAATTTCCAAAGTGATCCTGGAATTACAGATATACTAGAATCAGTGAGTAGTGATTATTATGAAAAATAACAACACTATGCACCAAACGTCAGAAAAAAAAGAATGTGCAAAAATAGCACATTCTATTTTTTTGGTCTTAAAATCCTAATCCATCATCGTCATCATTCGTATCCAATGTGGAAGCTTCAATTTCTTCAAATTCAATATCATCATTAATTTCTATTTCCTCACCCTCTTCTTGACTAAGAATCGGTTGATTTAAAAGATACCTTGTTACAAATGGAGCTAAGCTAACCTCGATCGCTAACTCATCATCACCAATTTGGAATTCATGAGTATACATATAAGGATATTCTTCCTCTATGACTTTATTAATGATACTATTTTCTTTAAAATACTTTGCATAAGTTGTTGTTCCTTTTTCAATCGCTTCAGAAAGTTCTACATACGCGAACTCAGCACCAGACTTATATAATAAAAAGAAATATAACTCACCCGCAGGAACAAAGTTAGTTCCTTTTGGTTCTAACGAGAATATTACATTCGAGTATTTTTTTACAATATCATATGCTTTTTGATTTGGTTCACTAGTTGCGTCAATGAAGAATGTATTGAACAATATTTTTTCCCAGTTAAACTCGTCACCATAATTTTTTAACATCACTTCATTAATTTGATTTAAAGAAAAAACATCATTACAACTCAATATATATTGTTTATAGTTGTCAATGGAATGGATAGAAAGATTTTCGAATATCCAATCACTATAATCATTAAAAATCAAAGTAAAGAGTTCGCTAACAAAATCTTTTCTAATATTGCCCATCTCAGGGACAGTTTGACTGCTTAGTTCAACTAAGTAATCCATAAGTTGAAGTGCATCACCAATCACAAACTCATCTTGATCTATCAATTCACACCAAGTATCACATTTCTCAATAAAGTCATTGGTCGAATTAATTCTATCAATAAAATCTCCGTATTTTCTCATAAATATTCTACTAAATGCCATAAGTAACTCCCTTCTAAAATCCTAGTTCAGTTTCATCAAAAATGTTAATTAGATCTGGTTCATCACTCCACTCAAGATTTGTTGCAGCATTGTTCTCAACGTTACCATCAATATGCTTCACATACTTTTTCTTTTCTTCTTTAAGCCATGCTGAAGCAGTCAAGAACCCCATTTCAAACATCTCCCATTTATATCTACCCACATTTAAGATTGCACTAATACAACCACAATTTGAGCACTTGACTTTCTTATCTAATAATTTTGTAACGTCTATTTCAACTTCACAAACATCACATTTAGCAAAATAAAATGGTCCATTTAAATATACTTTTCCCATACTTCCTCCTTTTATTTTTAAATACACTGTAAAATCAAATATTAGACAGTGTAATTTTTCCCATTAATTCTTTTATAATCAAATCTAGTTGTTCTAATAGTTTCTTGAAAGAGTGCCCTTTCTTTAATTTTATATCACCATCATGAACAAATTCTGATCTAAGAGTATAACAATAACTAATAAAGGAATCTACAGTCTTGTTATTATAATCTACACTTTCTATTTCATACTTTTTAAGAATAGTTTTTATTGAAGCTCTAATAGAATTTTTATTTAAGAACTGAACTCTAGATTCTAATGATTTTTTATCATCCTCTGCTATATCTTCAAATTCTGATAGTTGATTCAGCACATCATCAACAAAAGATACAACTTTTGGATTGCTTTCTTTTTGTTCTGACAAAGTTTCCAAAACAATCATTAATAATAAGAATTTCAATTCTAAATTCTTTTGTCTTCTTGATTCATTATATACGTTTAATGCTAAATTGAATTTGGCAAAACTTTTATCTGTAATATACTCAGTAACAAAATTTCGAAATAACTCATCTTCTTTATTTCTTGCCATTGTTAAAGAAGCAGATCCTCTTATAAATAATGGTTTCTTATCCTGGATATAAACAGAGACATTAGTAGCTGGGATTATTTGCATCCCAAGTTTTTCACTGAAGTACTCAGTATTAATTGTCATGTTATCGTTCTCGATAAAAGGTAAAACTACAGTTCCTATCTTAAATGCAAACCACTTTACTGCAGCTATCATTTTATTAGAAAAATCATATGCTTCTTCTTCATATGCAAAATCACTACAAACAATTTTATATTCAATAGTGTCTTTTATTAATTTATCATCTCTAGTAATTAATTTACAACTATGCTTTGCAAATTCACTAAAATTTAAATCAAATTGATTAGTATCTATATTAAGCGAATTACTTATGTCAAAACAATAAGTAAAAGCATAGCTTATATTTTTCTTATTATTATCCACTTCATTCACCCCCAGTTTAATACTCCATTCTAATTACAGTATCTATTTTCGATAAACTTCATCTAAAGACAATCCAGATTCACTAATAAACTCATGCCATGCTTTAGTTGTTATATATCCTAACATTGAACAAGCTGCTCTATTTGGTGAAGTGAACAATATATCTCTATTCAAAATATAGTAATCCTCGTTAACATCATCTAAATCTCCATTTACTATTAAATCATTCCTAGATTTATCGATCCATGGACACTCATTCCACTTTCTATTTCTAGTAACATCTTTAAACATTCTAGAACCAGCTTTCAAAATCATTCCTGGTCTTTTGGATTCAGGTTTGACAATTATCGCTTTGGCTACAAAAGCACCTTTTTTATTTTGAAGTGTAAATTCCATAAATTAACTCTCCCTCTTTTCTTCAAATTCTATTTCCTTAATAGTTTTAGCCTTAAACATCGGACTCATTGATCCTTGTAATGCACTTCTTAAAAAATTACCTGAGCTCTTTATTACAATATTCTCTAAAACATCTTTATTACTTACTTCGGTAATACTCACAATCTTATACCAAGATGTAAAGTTAAATCCAGAAAATTGTACTGTATCATAATAACTAGGATAATCGACTTTAATTGGACGTTCTAAACTATATTCTACACACTCAGCAGTATAATACTTGCTTGGTTGAGTTAAAAGTACAAGTGTTGAACTATCTTTTAAATGAGTATCAAAGTAACTTTTTAATGGTGTTATACCCATTTTCCCATACCAAACGTATCCTTTTTGATTAAGGATTTCTTTATGTTCTTTAATTGTATCAATGTTATTTTTGTCTGAAAATCTTAATACAAAGATATCAGTGTTTGCTTTGATAAGCATACAATCAACTCCTTATTATAATCCAAAGAATCTATCAAAAAATTCTTTTAGTTTTACTATAACTCTATTTTTTATCTTGCTTCTACTTCCTCCAAACATTGATACTGGAGGTAAGATATTAACAATTGAAGTTCCCGATTCTCTAATTTCACCATTTTTAAAGGCTTCTGTAACAAATGCAATAGCTTTTTCTACATTAAGGTTTTCATCTTTTATGATTTTATCAAGTTCTTCTGTTTTTTTATTATCAATGTATTCTCTCCACTCATCAGTTACAGATGAGTCTACAGTTAGTGAAGCTATAAAGCTCATTATCAAATCCTTCTTGTTTCTAAGTGATGGAGATGAATCAATAGCTTTATTAATTTCTATTTCTCTATCACCTATATTGTCTCCATGGAATTTGTCTACAAGCATTAATATATAATCAATATTCACTTCAACTGATTTAACTAATTCTATTTCAAACTCAATTTCCTCGTTAATCGATTCAGCATCACCAGTTTTTGTTCTTCTGTATTTTTCATATAATCCTAAGTACATACTTTGGTAATCTTGATAATCAAAAGCAGATAATAATTCTTTTCCTTTAAAATCATCAAAACTAACTAATATATTCTTAGTTTTTAGAAGACTATTAAATAATGCTATAAATGCTTTCTCGGCTTTTTCTCCGACTATTTGATAACCAAGTGGATGTTGATCTAATAACTCTTGTACTAAGTTCTTATACCCTTTAAATCCCTCATAACCTTCGTAATACTCTTTAAATGATTTAAGTAACACAATACCACCAGCATCTTCATCACCAAAGACACTAATTGCTTTATTTACTTGTAGTTCAAGATTTCTAAAGCAAATAACATTACCAAAGGTTTTAATAGAATTTAATATCCGATTTGTTCTAGAGAACGCTTGAATTAGTCCGTGCATTCTAAGTTTTTTATCAACCCAAATAGTATTTAGTGTTGTTGCATCAAATCCTGTTAAAAACATATTAACTACAATTAATAAATCTACTTCTTTATTCTTAACACGGAGACTTAAATCCTTATAATAATTTTGGAATTTATCACTTGATGTATCATAACTTGTTCCAAACATATCATTATAATCTTTGATTGCATCTTCTAAGAAATCTCTTGATGGTTTATCTAGTTTTTCAGCGCTTTCATTGTTTTCATCATAGATTCCGTCTAATGATTCGTTAGGACTCCAACTGAAAATAGTCGCAACTTTTAGTTTATTTGCTGGAGTTAGACCTTCTTGTTGCTTTTCAAACTCTAAATAATATTTTTTAGCAGCTTTTATACTGGCAACAGCAAAAATAGAGTTAAATCCAGTTGTTTTTAGTGATTGACGATTTTCTACCCTTTTTCCATCAGCTGATTTTTTCTTACTTTTTGCAACTTCTTCTATATTTATTAATTTGCTGAAATTATATGCCTTTTCATTACGCTTCGTTTTCTGAGAAAAGTGTTCAAGTACATATGATACATTCACAGATATTCTTAAATCATCAAGTAATGCTTCTTCTCGTTGTATATCGTACACTTCTTCGCTTTCATCTATCTCTGATGAAGCTTTTGCAGTATTTAAGTAATCAATTCTAAAAGGCAATACATTGCTATCTTGAATTGCATTCACTATTGTGTAAGTATGTAGTTTTTTACCGAACGCTTGCTCAGTTGTTTTCAAATTAGGAAACTTGCTGCTTAGTGAAGCATTCATTGGAAATATTGGAGTACCAGTGAAACCAAAAATATAATATTTCTTAAAGGATTTAACGATATCCTTATGCATATCTCCAAATTGCGATCTATGACATTCATCGAATATCATTACTACTTCATCTTGATATATAGCATGTCCTGGATTCTTTTTAATGAATATAGCAAGTTTTTGAATTGTAGTAATTATAATTCTTGCATTGGGGTCCTCTAACTGTTTTTTTAGTACAGCTGTACTTGTATTTGAGTTAGCAGCACCTTTTTCAAACTTATCATATTCTTTCATAGTTTGGTAATCTAAGTCTTTTCTATCAACAACAAATAAAACCTTATTAATATAATCAAGGTTAGATGTTATACGAGCTGTTTTGAATGAAGTTAATGTTTTACCTGAACCCGTTGTATGCCAAACATATCCACCAGCTTCTAATTTCCCATATTTTTTAGCATTATGAGCAATATTCACTTGATTTACGATTTTCTCTGTCGCAGCTATCTGATACGGTCTCATAACAAGCAATAAATCATCAATTGTGAATATGCAGTATTTAGATAGAATATTTATCAGAGAGTGTTTTGATAAAAATGTGGCTGTAAAATCCAACAAATCTAGTATGTTCTTATTCTTAGCATCTGCCCAATAACTAGTAAATTCAAATGAATGACTAGTTTTCTTTTTACTTGTATTAGAACCTTTATTCTCTTTAGTAACTAATTCTCTAGTAGTGTTGGAATAGTACTTCGTTTCAGTACCATTAGATATGACGAAAATCTGTGCAAATTGGTAAAGTCCATTATCTGCCCAGAAACTTTCGTTTTCATATCTTTTTATTTGATTAAATGCTTCTTTAATAGAAACACCACGCCTTTTTAACTCTATATGAACTAATGGTAATCCGTTCACAAGAATTGTTACATCATAACGATTTTTTCTTTTACCTTCTACTTCATATTGATGAATTACTTGTAGTTGGTTATTATGAATCTGTTTTTTATCAATTATTCGAATATTAATAGATGAATCATCATCTCTTTTTAGTGTATAAATATAATCCTCTTGAACTTTTCTTGTCTTTTCAACAATACTATCATTTGGATTATCAATATATTTATGTAATATCTCTTCCCATTCTGAATCAGTGAAAGTATAGTCATTAAGTCTTTCTAATTGAACCCTTAAATTCGTAACTAAATCTACATTATTTGTGATTTTAGCAAATGAATATCCTTGATTCTTCAGTTGTTGAATTAAATCTCTTTCAAGTTCTGCTTCACTTTGATATTCCTTTTGTCTTTCAAACTGTGATATATATTCTGATACCACTGTAGACTCAGGTTGTTGAATAACTATTTTATACTTTTCCACTACAACACCCCCTTAAAATGTTAACAAACTAGTTCTGTAATACTCGTATTGTTTTCTTCTAGATTCTATTTCAGCAGGAAGTCCACTATTTATCGACGAAATGTAGCTATCAAACTTATCCAACAAATCTGCAATTTCTTCTTGCTTACTTATCTCTGGATATGGAATGACTATTTTCTTTATGTCAGAAGAATTCATATTTGGAACAGTGCTACTCTTACTTACTATATTCAAATCTGATAATGCGTGAAACAAATATCTCATATTCAGTTCTTTAGTTTTAGGAATCACTACTTTGAGACGAATGATTGGTGTGAAATGAGCTGTTCTGAAGTAAACAGTTCCTGTTTTAGCACCAATTGAAGAAATCACAACTGCATCAATATCAACCCTATACGAACTGGAGAACCCATAAACTTCTTTTCCATTACCCCAAACCGGATATGGATGCTCATCATCTGATTTAGATCCTTTTATAGTGTTTTTTGGTGGTTCTCCTCCAGTCAATACGTCGCAAACTGAACCCAGGTTTATCCACCTGACAGATTTATCAGCTTTTAAAAGTTCATGACGATAATAATTATATTGTTTCTTTCTTGCTTCCAGCTCTGCTTTTAGTTTTGCTTCTAGTTCTGTGAAATTATCCAAAATTCTTACAATTTCCTCTTGTAATTCAATTGGTGGGACAGGAAAACAAAAACTATTCATAACTGAATTATTCAAGTTGTTAATTGTTGAAGTATCAAGTGAAAAATCTAGATGATTTCTAAAATATGCACTGTTTAGTAAGTAAAAAACGTATTTTGGGGAAATGAAATCAACACTAACCCTTATAACACCCATAAATCCACCAAAAGTAAAGTTGTCAGAGTTTTTTGTAATAAATGCAGTTTTACCAATGTGTTTTTTGCTCCCACTACCAGCGCATATTAATATGTCATTTTCTCTTAGTTGCTGATTTAATCGAACTTTTACATCTTCACTAACCATTTTAATATTTGTTAGTTTGAGAGTGTTACTCAAATTAATGTTGTTTGCTCGAAGCACCTTAATTCCACGATGAGAATCAGTTTTGATTTCATCGTTTTTTTTATATGTTATTCCCCTTGTATAAGTACAAGCATCTTTAAAACATACAGTTTTTATATCTTCATTATTATATTTATCAAGTATGTCATCTATTTTACTCATGCTTTACACCTTCGAGTTCGGCAACTATCTCATCAATAGAGGTGCGCAAAGAATCAACTTCTTTAACGATTTGTTTGATATTTGCATTTAGCTCCTTAATATCAATAATTTCAGTTAAATCTCTACTTGTGATATATGTATTCGTTGATAAGTTATAGTCTCTTTCAACAATCTCACTAATGTCAACATATCTTGAAAAATATTCTTCATCTGTTTTATTTCGTACAGATTCAAGAATCTTGATTATGTTATCATCTTTTAGTTTATTCTTAATACCTTGTCTTACAAATTCTTCACTTGCATCAATAAAGTGAATTTTATTATCAGATTTATTTTTACGCAATGTCATAATAGCAGTTGAAATCGTATTCCCGAAGAATAAATCTGATGGTAATTGGATAATTGAATCTATAAAGTTGTTATCTACTAAATACTTACGTATCTTTTGTTCAGCACCACCACGATATAAAATACCTGGGAATTCAACAATTGCAGCAGTACCACTAGAGGACAACCAACTTAAGATATGCATTACAAAAGCATAATCTGCTTTTGATTTAGGAGCTAAAACTCCTGCTGGTGAAAATCTTTCATCATTAATATATAGCGGATTATCATTTCCATCCCAGTTTGTTGAGTAAGGGGGATTAGATACAATCGCATCAAATGGTTTATCATCCCAATGGATTGGATTCTTTAATGTATCTCCATAAGCAATATCAAATCTTTCAAAATTGATATCATGTAAGAACATGTTGATTCTGGCTAAGTTATAGGTTGTAAGATTAATCTCTTGCCCATAGAAACCTTGTTTTACATTTTCTTTCCCTAAGATCTTAGAAAATTTTAAAAGTAATGATCCTGACCCACAAGCGGGGTCATATACTTTTTCAACTCTTTTTTTATTAGGTACAACTTTGTTCCCTTTTTCATCAGTTGTTGCATTCCCAAAATCAATTAATGCTAATCTGGTTAGTAACTCACTAACCTCTTGAGGAGTGAAAAATTCTCCTCCTGATTTACCTGCATTTGCAGCATACATTGTCATTAAATATTCATAAGCATCTCCAAATGCATCAATCGTGTTATCTTCATACTTACCTATTTGTAAGTTTTGAACAGCGAGCATTAACTTTCGTAATCGATCGTTCTTTTCAACAACTGTACCACCCAATTTGTTTGAGTTAACATCAATATCATCAAATAATCCTTTTAAGTTACCTTCAGAATCTTTACCTTGTGCTGATTTTTCTATATCTTTAAATACCGTTTCTAAAGTAACATTTAAATTTTCATCATTCTTAGCTTTTTTGGCAACGTTATTAAATAATTCACTAGGCAAAATAAAAAATCCCTTTTCCTCTATTACTTGTTCCCTAGCTTTTTCAGCTACTTCATCACTTAAATCTTCATAATTAAACTCTAATTCTTCTGCAGCGTGTTGATTTCTATTAATGTAAGTAACAAGGTTTTCTGATATAAAACGATAAAACAGCATCCCTAATACATATTGCTTAAAGTCCCATCCATCCACAGAACCACGTAAATCATTCGCGATTTGCCATATTGTCTTATGTAATTCTGCTCTTTCTTGTTCTCTTTTGTTAGTCATATAGTATACCTTCCTTTTCTTAATACATTTCATTTATTATTATACCAAATTTATGTTAGTTTATAAATGATAGAATTTACATATTTATTCTAAACAAAAAGCAGAATCTCACAATGACTTTGATAAGATCTGCATGTCAATAGTTGCAATTATTTATGATATGGTTCGACGCTCCTTATTCTAAATGAACGATATAATGGTCCATCTAGTTTGATTACACCTACTACACCTGCTACACCAAAAATATCGAACATACATCTATTATTAATTATACTCTAATTATTATATAACTAGGATTCCTTGATATTATTTTAAATCGTATATCTTTTTGTTTTTTATCGATACACAAAGTTAGTATGATTTCACTGTTAAAAATTTGTCTTCCCATAGTATTTAAAATTTTGGTTTACAAACTTTGTATTTTTTGACTCAAAACAGTTTCCGAGTTGCAAAAAAGACCACTTAAACAATATGTTTCTATCGTGCATTTAGTACCCGTAACCGGAGCAAATAAGTGACATTTTTTCCCAAACAAAAACCCGAGATTATCGCAGTAGTTAGCGAAAATGTTGTTTCTCGGGGTTACGGGTAGATCTGGTGGAGAATATGAGGCTCGAACCACGTGCCAAGAAAATTCTTCCCTATTACAATGGCTTAAAATAGCCATTTCTCTAAATCCATAGATACAGTTACTTATAGTGGAGTTGGGTTTGGACCAACACATAATTGCAATATTATCGTTCCTTTAGTTTATGATAACATTCGTTGAAATATTTTTAATTGCAACTTATTATGATAAGTATATGATAATAGAGGTACTCTCTGTTTAACTTCCATACCCATCCAGCCTATCATGGATTTTTCTTATATCAGAACTCTAAATAATATCTACAATAACATTTTTTTGATGTCTATACACTTTCGCATCAAATATTTTTGAACTATCTATTTCGCAGAGTAATATACTTGTATCTAAGCACAATCCGTCTAGACCATCAATGTAAATAAAACCAATATCTCCACTCTTATTATGGTTCCAAGTTGATGGATAGGATGGTATTGAAAATCTTAATTCACATTCAATATCAGGATCATACGGATCTTCAAATATTTCTTTTATATCAATATCCATTACACCATACTTACCATTTGAATTAAAAGTTACACTAATCAACCCTTTTCTTAAAACTATTATTTTCATATTACGTTTCCTCCTTAGAAGTAATGTTGTTTTGAATACAATTGCTATTCAGTTTCAATTTTTTTAACTTTACTAATCTTTCTTTTCATCTTCTCTTTCATCTTCTATCTATTACGCCTGATAGTTTTGTAAAACCCAATATATAGAAGTACGAAAGTAATGACAAGAAAACATATTGAGACAGTTGCAGCTAACCATCTAATTGGAATCATTAATGATAACGAACCGAGGATAATCATTATGTATCCGATATATGTAACAACCATTGTTCCTTTATGCTCTTTGTCATACTCAAGATTATCTAGAACTCTTTTATATGTATCTATATATGTAATATTAGAATTCCATTGTAAGGCATTTATTTCCTCATCTGAAATCTTCACTTCTACATGTGTCTTGAAAATGCTCAAGTTAAACTTTTCACCTTTAAAACAATCATTAAATGAGATGTCATTTACTTTATATTCTTTCAGTTCAGCTAAACTAGTTTTAATAACATAGGAACGAGTGAAACTATACCTTTTAGCCTCATAATAAATATAATGTTCATCATTGTCATTTATAATATGATAGACAATCGGATTTTTATGGATAAAGACTTCAAAAATTACAACTACACCAAAGTCTTTACAATTGCCTTGAAATGTCTTAAATCTATTCATTATCTCCAACACCTTCCAATAGATTCTCCATAATAGATTCCAACTTTCTGTTCATTCCAATCCGATAGGTAGAGAAATCCAAAACAGCCATAAACGATTGCATAAAAATTGCCATTATAGTATAAGAAATCGTTACTTTGATTAGCAAGTTGATGTCTACATTAATCACTGATACGGATACACTAATAAGAAAACTGATAATAGTAATTACAGATAAAATTACGACATTAATATTATTATTAAATTCCTTTGTGTGAATACCACTTTTCCATTCCAAATAATCATTTTGGAAATTTCTATCATGATCTATATTTTTCCGTATAACCTTAAAGTTTTTTTTAAGTAACTTGTATTCTTTTTCCTTTTTATGATTGATAGTTTTAATAATCTCGTCAATGACTTTTTGCTCATTCCTTAGAAGTTCGTCGAAATTACCATATTTCTTAATGTCAAAATTATAATTGAAATAGAAAAACCTATATAAATCACTATAGTAGTCTGAATTGTACTTTTCAATTATTATATTTCTAAGATTTAGATAATCCTCATATGTTTTCAGCTTACTAAATTCAAATATTACATTTATCTTTTTAAGCATCAGATTTTTATCATTTCTTATAATAAAGGTGAAAATATAACCTTTTACAACACTAATAACATAACTCAAAACAAGTGTGATAAAAAGTGCAATGAGATATTCATTAACAGAATCATTAATAATGGAGTTCCCAATCGCTAGTGCAAATAGAATTATTAACATTATTGCCATTTTAGTTGTATTGTCTTTCATTCTTCCTCCTAAATAAAAAGTTCTCAAAAGAGAACTAAACTATTTTCCCTATATGGATCTTATTTATATTATAACACACTTTATTATAAATAACAGGTCATATACGGCCCGAAAGAAAAAGCCCAATAGGGCTTTGTTATAGTATGCATACCATTAGTTGCAACTATTTGTGATACGGCTCTGTATCACTCTTAGTTGCAACTTATTATTGTATGAATACCATTTAGATACAGTTTTTGTGGAGGATTTGGGGAGCTTTGAAGGGTGCCTGTTTCTATATAATCAAATTATAAATTAACATTCTATTACAAAATTTCAAATCTTATCATCGAGTTTCACACCTGTTAAACATACAATATTAATACTGTTCTACATGTTATTTCTTAATTACACTTTCTAGTAAATCCTCATATTTAGGATAATTATTTTCAAAATTCGCTTTAGTAATAAAGATAAATAATGAATCTATTGAATAATTATTTTTCAAAGCTTCTTTTACACTAGTTTTTATTAGGCTCTTATTACTTATTATATAGTTAACTACCTTCGATGATTCTATTTGAGGTTTGTTTATATTAATATGCGAACAAGAAACGCTCATGACTAAATTGACAAGAACATTCTCATAGTCTTCTATTTCTAACTCATTAGAATGTTTTCTCTCATACTCACCAACCATACATCTACCTTCGATAGCATCAAGAAAATCTAACGTTACTTCACGTATATTTGTAATTCCCGATTCTATCCATAGAGATTCACTTAAAATAGCTGCACCTAGCATAGCAGCATTTATAGGTAATTTCTTTTTATCTCTTAATAGATTATATTCTATCGCCATTGTTTCGGCAGTAAAAACTAATTCGCGTGTTCTAGATTTAAAAAACTCATTCAGATCAAAATCATCATTGTCATCTGAATCACTTATAGAAACCAATTCTTCACTTTCCTCAGTTTTTGGTAATTTTGAATTTTTATATCCAAAATCAAAGTCAGATAGTATTTTATCAATTTGCATTCGTTTCTCAATTAATTCATCTTCACTGAGATTTAATAAATTTGTTAAAACCTGATCTCCAAGCATAGTCAGTTTGCATATTTTTTCGTAATCAGCGTTCTTAGTTTTTATATAGATATTCTCAGCTATTTGATGAATTTCATAATACTGAATCGTTGTATTAGCATTAGCAAAATTTTCCAATAATTCTTTTATTGTAACATTTGAATTATCATCAGTATTTTGGAATAAATTGTTATTACTTTGAACGTGTTCATTACGTTTCATAAAGTAAATAATCAACCTGTAAAACCAATTAGCCATAATAGCATTATGAAGAAAATATGTGAAATCCCCAATGATCAAACAAATAATTAGTGCAAAGATGAATGATGGCAAGAATAAAACTGCCATATTCAAGATGTTACTAAGTAATGGATGATGTCGATCAACATGACTTTTTTCATACGTTGGGACAACTGATTTTAAGCCCAAGCTGCTTGTAAAATAACCAACAAAATATAGTATCGTTGATACATAAAACATTGTCATTGTTGTGCTAGTAGAATTAATATATGTAATAACTAAAAAAACTAGTGTAAGTAATGGTGCAACCACTTGTAATACGAATATGACTACATAGATCAAAATTTGAACAATAGAGCCTATTAGTTCCATAACTGCTTTCATATAATTCACTCCTCATGTAATATTTATAGAAGTTTTAAATGATTTAATACCTTCTCACCAAAGCAAGTTCTTATATTACAAAACTTCACTGTAATAAATCTCATTAATAAATCATTATATCATTTGCTTATTGTGTAAGTGTAATACAATTATAAAGGATTACTAGAAACGTATAATTTGTATTTTACTTTAGAGATTTAATTCTTTCAAAAATCGACATTAAATCAGGATACACTTCCTTGATCATTATTTGGTCAAATCGCATTAGTAGTGAAATATCCATCATCTTAATAGGAATTCGAAATGTTGAATAATTACCTACCATATTTTCGTCGAGAAGAAGATCGCCCAAAAATAGCATAGTATCAAAAATCGGGTTGCTCGTTTGTTTCTTACCATGCCACCATTCTCCACGAACAGTTTTATTGTTGACTGCTGTGGCGAAAACTGATAGAACTTGTAAGTGATAGTCTTTTTGGCCTTGTGATTTATATTCCTTTGAAAAAACATATTCTTCAAGCGATTTAGAGTATACATTTTGATTTTTTCCATGAAAAAATAGTGAGTAGTCTATAAAAGCGTATAATACAGGCACTAGCACGTGATCAATTCCAGGTTCGCCATACCATTGCGCAATTTTTTTATGCACTGATATATTTTTTTCAGTAAATATCTTAATTAGTAAGTTATTTTCAAGGTCTGGTTTTAAAGTTGATTGTGCTTTATTGGTATTAAATACCTTCTGAATCCATAGAATTAGTTTTGACATATTGTGTATCCTCCTATTTTAGTTTGTTCAAATTAAAATGAATTTTTGTATGGGAGATGATAACAATTAAAACCCCTCACAGAACTCATATTCCACAAAAAACACATTGGAACTTACCAATATGTTCCCTTTTATATATTTTATCACAAATAGTATTAAGTTAGAACTTATTATAGCATTCAATAGTATACAATGTTTTTGGAAAAGCATTAAGTCACCTAAATGACCAATTATGTATTATAGCAATATTTTTGCATACTCATCAAAAATTGGAACTAATTTGTCAAATATTAATTCTTTTATTACTAATGAGCTATTTGTATCAATGAGTTTTGATTCAGAAGTGAAATAAGAATCAATGAGGTTTGAATCTGTCAACAGATCTCCTAAAAGCAATAATAATTGAAAGAAAATGTTATCACTTGGGATGCTTCCCTTCCACCAAAATCCTCTTGCTCTTTTCCCTTTCGAAATAGAAAGAAATATTTCAAGAATTTTATCAAACAGTTTTATATTGTTATAATCATACCAATTAAACATCAAATAAGATTGTAATTCAATAATATTAACTCTATCTTTTTCCTTTTGAACTATTTTATAGTCTGTATATGCAAATAAGATTGGAATAAGGATAAATGAGACACTATCTCCAATATGTTTTTCGCATTCTTTTTTCAACTTGTTAAGAGTATCTTTAAATTCAGAAACAAAAGGAATATTACTTTGATATTCTCTGTATGATTTGTGAAGTTTTAGTCTCGAACCATCATCTACTTTTTCAAAAACCCTCATTAATCCCATTAGTTTTTGTGGTTCGTTTTCCATAATTTCGTGTAATCTTTGAAATTTCTTACTAGTTTCATCATTGTATCTGTCTAAATCATTTTTTTCTTTTATAATCTCATAACTAGTTATTTTATCTTCATATCTTTCTTTTTCTATGCTTCTAAATGAATCACAATCTTCATACTTATATTTAATCAAACCATTTGCTCTATGTTCAAGGATCCTATTGTAAGTTAAACGAAAACTAACATCATATTTCTTCTTTGCATTTTCTTCAATAAGAGCTAGTTTTTTGAATTTACTTGTGAATAATATATAAAAGATAGGAGCTAATAAAATTTGAAGAGGTACTAAAATAACAAATAAAGAAATCCATATTAACATAATAGCAGGTACAAAAATACCATCACTGAAATCAAAAAAGTCAGCTATATCGTTATATTTTAAAGGATGAGGGAAAACCCATATACTATATTCGATTTCTGAGTTGCAAGAAGAATCATGATAATACTGATAATTCTCCCTTAGTTTCTCTTCATTACTATTCATTTCATCAATTATTGTTTCATCAATATATCGAGAAAGCTTTGAAGAACGCAAATGTCCTATACGTCTACGATACTCGCCGTGCATTTCTAAAAAGAATTCACTATATCTTGTATTTTTTGAAATCTTTTCAAAGCTTTTCGACCAACAAAACAAAGCATCTAAATCTTTTTCTCTAGATTTTTTCATTCTTTTCTCTTGTAATAATTGCATATTCTCACCTCACATTTTAGAAATTTCAATATTAGAACATTACTTTCTCACCATATAGAAAAAGCACGCCCAATTTGGACGTACTCCATTAATGGATAATATAATTATATCATAATAATGTTAGTTATGTTTTTCTATCTTTTACTGTTTATTTACAAGAACTATATAATAGGTCAATTTACTTATAAAAACACTCGGCGTATCATATGCTAAATGAACAATAATTTCGTTCATACTGCTTAATTACAACCATCCCACTACACCTAATACACCTACTACACCAAAACTCAAGATAGTGTATATGTATTTTACTAAATTTTCAACATAATGACTGAAAAAAAGTAATTCAATTTTAAATAATCCAGATTTGTCGAAAATTTTAACTTTTTTTGAAATAAATTGGATTCCGAGTTACGAAAAAGACCCCTGAAACAACATGTTTCTAAAGTGATTTATCTACCCGTAACCGGGCCAAAAAACTGATATTAATTTCCAAACAAAAACCCGAGATTATCGCAGTAGTAAGCGAAACTACTAAATCTCAGGGTTACGGGTAGATGATGTGGAGAATATGCGGCTAGAACCACGTGCCAAGAAAAAAACTCCTAAATAATTAAGGAGTTTTACTTATAAAGTGTTCTTCTAATATCATTACACAAACATCTAGATTATCATTGTCAATAATATCGTTATTAAAGACTCTGAAGCTGAATTGTAATAGATCATCAATTAATGATATTTCTACAATTGCAACATCAATAAAATAAAACGAAAATATATAATCTTGATTAAATACTAAACTTAAGTTATTACTAAGAGTTTCTACTTTAAATGATTGCGAAATATTTCTAAATTCATTATCCTCTAATTTGCTATCCAAATCTGTGTTAAGTTTTCTAAAGGCAAATACACCATTTCTTAAATCACAATCTATTTTGGTATCCTTAACACTCTTTAAATATTCAATTAGTTTTTCATCATTTGTAATCGTAAAATATCCTGTGTCTCCATCATAATAAACATCAGTGTGCATTCCATTTTTAAGCATTACTACATAATCACCATATAACTCTGGATGTGGTAAATATTCTTCAATCAATAACCTAGGTACTTTAATTTCAATACTTTTCATAAGTATCTCCTTTTGGCTTTTGCCAATTTATTTACAAGTATTAACTTGTATTACCCTTGTACCAAGGCAATGTATTATAGCATTAAATTTACGATTAGTAAAACTGATTATCTATTTAAACATCTGTGTCCAAGTAATAGTTGCTTTTGGTAATAGATTCTTTTTCCTTATATCAAAAATAAAATCAATAAGGTTTTCAATACTAAATGAGTTTCTAGAATACGTTTTATTTGTTTTAATATACTGCACCATTTTTTGGTCTTCAATTTTATTATCTAAATCAAATATTGTCCCTAATGAAGTGATGAGCCAAATCTCATCTCCTTCTTCTAATAATTCAACGTAATCAATTAGCTTTAAATCTTTTTTACCATTTTTTGCTTGAATATATATTCTTTTTGAAGATTTATACACTTCATTTGTTTTATTACCATTAACTAAAACAAATTCATAAGTTTGTGTGCTTTTTTTGTTTGTAGAAGGTATTACCACATAATTATACTTATCATAAAGCCAAAGAGCTATAATATCCTCAAACCCAGACGGTCCAATAAATCTTAGGATCATATTTCTATCATTGATTGATTCAACACTGTCTCCATACAAAACTTGTTTAGAGAATAAACTAGTTCCAGAATATCCATTTTGGAAAGATTCTTTATTGTCTACTCTAACAATTGAATTTCTATTACTAGAAAATGTTGAGATTGATCCAGGTACCGTATCCTCGGCTCCACACTTTTTCCATTTGATGTTTTTAAGTTGGATACTACAGTCATAAGAATCTGCTTCATCAGACAAATCTAGTCTAAATAAATTTTTAGGACTATCAAGTATTTCTGCTGCATAGTATTCTCCATCTAATCTTGTCCAAATAAAGTCTCCTTTTTTCACACTCTCAAACAAATGATGTACTCCCTGAAAATTCCAATTGTATTCTGGACCGTACATTTCTATCCATACTTTTTTATAAGATTCAAAGTCGATGACTACATTAGGGTAATCTATTCCTGGTTGTCCCCAACCACATGATACACAATTATTTTCAATAAAATATTTTGAAGATAGTACCCTATTCCCGTTAAACATACCTCTTCCTTTAACTTTCCATGTTCTTATCATTAATTTCACACCCTCTTAGTATTTAAATGTATTTTACTTCAAAACCCTTATTTTTAAGCAAATCAGCAAAATATGATTCTGATTCTTCTGTCATACCAATATAGATACTATGTTTATTTCCTTTTTTTAGATTTAAGGTGTAAATATCAGAATTTGGTGGTCTTCTTTTAACCTGAATATTCTCGATTTCTTCAAAAGACACCACATAAGTGTCTTCTTGATACTTTTTACTGAAAACTCCTTGTTTTTCACCTATGAAATATATCCCATCGAAACGTACATTTATTAAACCACTATCAAACTTATTAAATGCATCTAAAGCTTTGGCCCCAGCCATTATTGCTGCTGCTCCACCCAATGTTGAAACGATTAAAGCACTTTTGAAAGAACTTTTCAATAATCCCATCTTCACATACTTAACATATGGATAGTATACACTACTGTCATCTTCCAATCCTCTTTGTTGAAAAAGTGTTACTATCATATTCTTATCTTTTGAATTATTTCTTACGGACTCATATCCTTTTAAATCTTGTGGCTTTATTTTCAGCTTAGATTGAAATTCAACTTCAACTTTAATCGGAGTATCTTCAATTATGCTGTTTTTCATCAATTCAACTTTATAACATTGAGGACAAAAAAATTGATCCCCAAATTTCTTAAATTCATGATCTGTAATATACTCATTTGATTCAATTCCACAAACTGAACATTTCACTTAAATTCCCCCTTTTAATTTCATCCTTATAATCTTATATTTGTACCCATTTACATTATTATCTCTACATCATTATATCAAAACAAATAACTGAAATCACTATAAATCAAAAACCTTGAATGCTTAAACACATTAAAATAAAAAAAATTGAAAATTTGGTTACACCTACTGCACCAAAAATTACGAACATACTTCTCATTTTTACCGAAAACGAAATTTAGTCCTAAAAATGCATTTTAGCGGCTCGAACCAGATTCCGAGACTCGAAAAAGACCCCTGAAACAACATGTCTGACCGGCTCTTTTACTACCCGTGACCGAGCCTCTAAATCAATACTTTTTTCCAAACAAAAACCCGAGATTATCTCCCTAGTAAGGGAAACTATAATTCTCGGGGTTACGGGTAGATCTGGTGGAGAATATAGGGATCCAACCACGTTCCAAGGAAAATTTTCCTTGTTAATCAAGAACTTATCACTTTTGAAAACCGTACTATTTATATATAGTCAGTTGAATATTTATTGCGAAATCATCAACAAATGGATTTTCAATCCAATATTATATTTAGTTTAAGGCTTCTTTATACTTGTCCTCTAAGCATTAAAAACACAATGTTTATTTTCTAAAAAGAGTAAGGACTAGATAATAGTTCAATTCACTTATAAAAACACTCGTTGTATCGCAATTAATTGTAAATTATAAATTGAGTTTATTATCAATTCTCTAACTAAGGATTATATTTAAAAACAAGTTCAAATAATTGAACTCGTTTTTATGAATTTTCAAATACCTTAACTATTTCTATCTATTTTCTCTGAAAGTATGTAAGTAATTAATTACTCTAACAGCGTCAGAAGTACTAACAGGATATTCTTCATTGTTTCTAATAGCTCCTTCTAAATCATCAAAAAACATTAAGTAACTACCTTTTTCTATTTCAGTGGAATATTTATGTCCTTCTACATCAAATAAATCATAAGTTGAAGTATCACCATAATTTTGATCTAGTGGTCTTATCCCAGACAATAATTGTTCCTCTTGTAAATCCATATTATAAAAATAGTATGTGCCTTTATCGGTATGGATTTTATAACGAACATCTTCTTTTGAAGCATGCATACAAGACTTCAATCTTACTACTTTATCACTATATTCAAGCTCGATAGAAAAATAGTCATCTATCTTACTGTTTGGTCTTATTGTTTTAACTTTACTATGGACCGTTATAGGTTCACCAAATAGAGTTAACGCTTGATCCAAAAAGTGTGTTCCCAAATCAAATAGTAAATCTGATCCTAGATGACCTTGTTCTTGCCATTGAGAATCATCAAAATTTAATACTGTTCTATCCCATGTAGCTTCATACTCATAAATAGAAGCACCCTCATTAATCAGTTTTTTAATCGTTAGAAAGTCTCCATCAAAACGTCTATTTTGATATACAGTAACAACCTTATTCATTTCTTTGGCTTTTTCAACCAATTTTTCTGCTTCTTCTTTTGTAGTAGCAAAAGGTTTTTCAATTAGTACATGCTTATTTGCTTCCAAAGCTTTCATCGCATGTTGAAAATGTAAATGTGCTGGAGTAGCTACAATAACAAGTTCAATATCATCATTTTCCAACATACCATCTAAACTTCTATATAATTGTATGTCTGGATAATCAATAATTGCTTCATCCCCGTGTCTTTGTACAACTCCAGTTAACTCAAATCCATCATGTGCATCTACAAATGGACACTGGAAAATCCTACCAGAAAATCCATATCCAACTACACCCGTTTTAATTTTGCTCATTTGGTTTCCTCCTAATATAGATTAAATGTTGATAGCTACCTTAATTATATCATAGATTAACTTGCTATAATTAGGACAAATATTTATTGAGTACCAGTTAATCCATACTCACCTATGGCTATAGGGTTACTATTATCATCAAAAAAACATATTCATGGTTAGAATATGTTTTTTTCAGTTTTTAAATGCATACCTTAATAAGGTAGTACGGGTAGGTTAGAAGTATAACTCTCATTATCAATTTTTGTAAAATGTTCCCAGGAATACCCTCGTTTTTCTATTGCGCTTTTTAGTTTTTCAAGAGATACCTCTTTGATTTCTTGTTCACGAGATATAACAAGCACAATACTATCTATTCTCAATCTTGGTTTTTCAGTGGTTGCACAAATAGCGAACGCTCTAACATCTTCCGTCTTATAAAGAAGTTTCCACACTTCGGTAGTTTCAGTACCCCACATCACAAGGCGTGTGCCAAATTGGGATGTAGTAATGCCTTCTTTTTCAATTTGTTCGACTAATGTTCTTCGAATCAGTCCACGCTTGGCCGTTTTAACTTGATGCTCAATGTGTAAATGATAATCCCCATTTTCCTGAGGGTCAAATTTCAAGCGAGATCCTGCCCAAGAATCCCAAGCATTTGTGTATGAACGCCACCAAACTCCTTCATGCTCATTAAGATCCATAGGAAGCGGTGCTCCTTCAAAGTTAACAAACTCAGTAGGAACTATATCGTCTTTCTTAAAAGCATGGTTACATTTTGTAGTTACTTTCTTTGAGAATGCTGCTAATTGTGGTGTTGGATACTCATCTAGACATCGAGCACTACAAATATCACTATCTCCAGGTACTCTCATATCCTTGAACTCAAGCACTTGTTGTTTGATCCTTTCAGAGTTCTTATTCCCACAGTCCATTAAGGCTTTAAGTCCTTCACGACTCTCTTCATCTATAAGACAACGGATTAATTCCGGCCCGCTTTTGATTAGGATACATCCTAATCCTGTTCTAATTAAAACTAGGTAAGCTATCACAACAATAATAAGTACTAGTAATATAATTAATTCTATCGACATAATTTCTCTCCTTACAATAAATAGATTTGTCTAATCCTTAGTGTTTCCAGTGTTACTTCCATAGTAATAAATGGTCTTGTGTTTATAAAGTTATTCTTCCATTAACTATAAATCGCAATTCGCTTGTCTATTTGTGATACGACTTGCTGTATAAAACTAATTACAACTTATTGAATATCTATTAGAACTAATACTTTTATTAATTTCTAATTCTTTTCTTTGTGTAAAAGTTTGTACAATGAAGGAACTAACATTAGAGATAATAACGCATTAGCTAAAATTCCACCAATCATCATAATTGCCATAGGTCTAAAGAATAATCCACCAAATACGGCTAAAGGTATCATTCCACCAATTGCTGTTAAATTAGAAGCAATTATTGGTTTAATCCTTCTATTTACCGATCTTGTACAAGCTTCATCAATAGATTGTCCATCTTCTCTTTCTTTTTTAATATAATCAAGCAGTAATATTGCATTGTTTACAACTATTCCCATCAATGCAATTATTCCAAGAGACGATGTCATTGATAAGGACTGATTGAAGATAACCGCAAAAGTAAGTGCTCCTGTCAAAGCTAGTGGGATTGTTGCAAACATTATTAGCGGCAATTTAAATCCATTAAACTGAACAAGTCCAATTAAGACAATTAAGACTAAGGCAATTGTAAAACTTGATATCAAAGTCGTCATAATCTTATTGTTCATTTCACTAAGTCCGGTAGCTATGTTATTTACATTCTCATAGCTATTTAATTCATCTTCAAGTTCTTCCAGTATTTCTTGCTGTATTTGAGTTCCTGATTCACCGGTTATAGGCTTAGCTGTAATCGTTACACTATATTTAGCGTTTGTTTTGAACATTATAAAATTGTGGTTAGGAACTACGTTAGATGAAACATTTTGAATAAAATCATGCCCCTCTAATTTATCAGTTATTATTTGGTTAACTTCAACTAAATCTGTATAGTTGTCGCTACTGAATACAAAAGATGTATCATCTGCTGATGTGTAAAGCATAGGAGCAACAGTTACGTATCCAAAATCTTTTGTTTGTTCAATTAATGCAATTTCCAATTTATTTGCAAAATCTTCAGTTTCATATTCATTTAATTTTGTGTTGATATAATATCTTCCTGAAGATGACCCTGGTGATATTGAATCTTGTTGCCCAATATTTGGTAAATCCTTATACATTGAGTAAACAAATTCATCAATCTCATCAAAATCTCCCAAAACTTCATTTATAGCATTTGTATATTCTACCATTTCAAATCCACAACTTTGAATTTCACAAGAAGATTCATATTTTATCATGATAATATCTCCCTCTTGTACTGGGAAAAACTGTGTATTTCCATTTGTAACAAATAACAGCATAGCACAAACGAATAATACTAAACACGATACTGCTACAATGATAGGTCTTCTAATTACTTTATTAATTAAAGTAGATAATTTTATAAACTGTGCTTCTTTGATTACTGTTTTTGGTTTCACATAATTTTTACTCATTAATATTTTACTTATTATTGGCGTAATTAATATTGCAAAAATATACGATAATATAAGAGCAATTATAACGGTAGTAGATAGTGTTTGTAAATACTGCTTACTAACACCTGGCATGAATATAATAGGTGTAAATGCAGCAAGTGTAGTTAATGTAGACGCAAGAACTGGTAGTGCATTCTTTTTAACAGTAGTTGTTGTTGCATCAAGTATACTACTTCCGTTAGACAGTTCATTCGAAATGCTCTCTGTTATAACAATTACATTATCAACTATCAACCCAATTGTTAAAATTAGTCCTGCGATCATCATATTTTCAAGACCGAATCCTAATAGATTATTAATTAATATTGTAATAAGAACAATAATAGGTAATGCAATTGCAGCTCCAATTGCATTCTTAAATCCAAGAATTAGTATAACTATAAAGAACACTATAAAGATTGCTTCTAATAAGTTTGTGATTACTGAAGAAACTCCTTCTTTTACAGTTTCAATTGAATCTATTACTGAATGAATACTCAAATCATCACTATATTTGTCAACAATTTCTGTGAAATCGTCACTTAATTTTGTGAAATCTTGATCAGCATCAAAATTAACTGTAATGACATCTGCTGCTGTTCCATGTTCTGAGAAAAAGATACCCCCAGTATTATGGACTACATTTTTAACACCATAGATATCAAACAATTCAGTTTGAAAAGACGTTAATTTTGATTCATATTCCTCATCACTAACATTGGCTTTTTTAGTTATTGTATAAACCATATCAGTCTTATCACCAAAACCTGCGAAACTAATTGATTCTGGTTCATTAAAGTATTTGAACAAATCTTCTACTTCTGTTTTCTGATTTTGTATTTCTTCTGGAGATAAATAAGTATCATAAGCTAATACCATAACTACTTTATAATCCATTGTATGTGACACATAAATAGTTGTATTTATATTAATAAGCTTTGAGAATTGTCTGATTTCCTCTTCTTTATCTTCAATTACTGATTCATTCAAGTCTGTAATGCTTGCATATTCACCACCATTAAACGACATTTCAATAAATGTTAATGCAATATCCATATTCGGTTCACTTTTTTTAGGCATTTGAGTAAAGTAGAATCCGCCTAGTACTACTAACGCTAGTAATAAAGCTATCATAACTTTACTTTTGTTAAATAACCAATTGTAAAAAACTTTCATAAATTTTCTCCTCTTTTTTGTTTTCTAGTTTTATCTTATACTTCTGATATTTACTAAGTTATATCTCTAGATTCTTATTCATCTTTTCAATTACTCTATATGCATTATCAATGTCTTCATCTGAAATATCATGAGTCATTTTTTTTGAAATATTTTGTAAAGAAGTAATTATTTTGAATTTGATCCCTTCACTAATTTCAGTTAGTTTAATTCCCTTATCTCTCTTATTGATATAAATAAACTCAACTAAACCCTTTTCTTCTAACTTCGCAAGGCTTCTACTTGCATTTGACTTATCAATACCTAAACTCTCCACTAAATCTGATTGTCGACAATATTGATCCTTAACTAAATATAATTTCAATAGAATATGTAGCTGTCCAACACCAATATTAAATGATTTGAATTCTTTTTCGATTTCAACTTTTAGTGTTTTATTAAAATCGAATATTAAGTCTCCAATTGATTTTTGCCTCATTTACATCACCTCTTTTTCATTAATATAACACAACTTTGTTGCGTGCGCAACTATTATTGATTGAAAATGAATCAAAACTTAATTTGGGCTATACTATTGTGTGTATTATTAACCTATCTATATAGAAAATACAACAGCTTTCGAGTTACAAAAAGGACCACTTAATCAAATTGTTTCATTGTCGTATACAGGACTCATGACCGTAATGAAAGCTCATATATTTTCCCAAACAAAAACCCGAGATTATCTAAGTAGTGACGAAACTACTAAATCTCGGGTTACGGTTTTAAATGACTTTGTTATACTCTACTTATCATGTTTAAGATCTACTTATGGTACGGCTCGTTGTA
>Ga0208647_1000134_pt1 | contig 30130 bp, 32 predicted proteins | sample AntAceMetag02UKA_FD_184765 | JGI IMG/M metagenome (GOLD analysis project Ga0208647, IMG submission 184765) | Saline lake microbial communities from Ace Lake, Antarctica - Antarctic Ace Lake Metagenome 02UKA (SPAdes) (version 2) | ecosystem: Environmental > Aquatic > Non-marine Saline and... | reverse complement strand
AAAGGAAAGTTGTGCCTTATGGAAGTGGGGCAAATGTTATAGCTCCAAAAAAACACATTGGAAAAAAAGCGATAATTATCATTCTTAAAGATTAGTTAAAAATTTCTTGGAGTTGTGCGACACAGCACTTAACCGAGAAAAACACAAAAATTTCAAAGCAAGAACCCTTTAAATTCTTTTACCTTCCTCGACAATTAGCAAATTCTGCACAAATCTTTATAAAGATTTCAGCTCAACAAATTTCAAATAAAAAGAGGGCAAAAATGGAAATCGAAAAAACAAGTGATAATGTAGAAGAAGAATTCGACGATGCAGAAGAACTTGAAGACGAGGACTAGCCCCAAAAAAACAAAATGTCAAAACCAGACGACCTCCACGAAGAGTACTCCGAAGAAGAGTGCGGCGAAAAATCTTGCGATCTAACTGAAGACTTTTAGCTAACCATAAACTTTATATTATATTTTCCTAGAACCTTCTATCTTATCCTAACAACCGAGCCTCTCGAAACATCCCAAGCGCCTTATACGAAACCCGCAACTTCCCCAAAATATCTTCCCTCTCAATATCATCCAACTTCATCTTAATCAATTTCTCATAAAACTTAACGGCACTAGCTCTCTTCCCTTTGCCTTCAAGCTCCGACGCCGCACTCAAATAAACATTCTTCCTAGCCAGCAAAACCTTCGCCTTTCCACTCCCTGTAACATCACGACCAGCTCGAATAAACATATCCTCAGCATCTGTAATCTTCCCAAGCCTACAAAACAACTCAGCAGCCATAACATAAGAATCCATCCTCTCACGAAACATCGGTTCCATTCCAGCCAAGTTCCCAAGCGCTCTAGCAGCCCGCTCAAACATCTTTTTCTTTTCATATAACCTAGCAAGTTCACCCCAAACAAACCTCTTAATTTCGAAATCCGAAGCAGCAACCTTCAACACCGATTCCAAATAAACAATCTTATTCAAAGCCGTACCCATCGTACCCAACTTCGCTTCCATTTCTTCAATACTTTTCTCTCTAACTTGAACTGCCATAATTAAAATTAATCTAGAACCTTTTTAAGAATTATCGTGATTGATAGTCAAAGGAAACATTCTCCTTAGAAGCTAAAATAGCATCCGTAATTCCCCGAAGTCCCCCCGTAAGACGATTAGAAACCTCAACACCATCCTTAAAATCCGTAGCATCATGAACGACATACCTAATCAAACGATCTTCAGAATTAATGGGAATTCTAGAAACACTCTTCCCATCTATAAAATAAGTTACTAAAAACCAATCTCCCATTTTTTCTAATAATACATTATTCTTCATGATAAAAACAAATTCCCTAACCTTTTTAAAAATTTACATAATAAAAAGTAATCAAGATAAATTTTTAACCATTTTAGAAAGACTATTTTTTGCATCTACACAAATTCTTCCCTGTTTCATAATGGTTTCAAGCATATCTTTTGATAATGTTAAAGATTTAACAATCTCTACCTTCTTATCTTCAATGGATTTTTTATACTCGTTAAGAATTTTGGGGGAATCCTCATAATGAATATCATGTCCATTCAACTTGAATTCTCCAGATCTTTCTTTAAAGTTGCCAAAAACGAATTTGTCAGGAAGATAAATATGATAATTCCTATCAGCTTCATCACAACTATAGACTACGCACTCACGAAATTGCTCCCAAAAGGTAAACCTTGATCTCGTCAAAACTGGAATTGTCATTCTAGAAAAATAATAACTATCTTTATAAAAACATACCTATCTAAACAAGATATATCAAAATAGCATAACAAAAAATCTCAAAAACCCGGAAAATTCCGGGCAAAAAAATAAAAAACGCTTTAACCAAAAAAGTTCAAAATCTTAATAAGAAAACCAAGGCACAGAAAACTGCACCAAGATCTCAAATAAAAATTAGGCCTTCTTTTCAGTTAAAGACTTACAAACTCCAGCAGCAACTGTAACTCCAGCATCTCGAATTGCGAATCGCGCCATGTTAGGGTTCTTGTCTGCAGATTCCAATACTAGGTTTCCTACAGGCTTAATTCTAACAATAGCAACATCTCCGTTCTTCAAGAAGTCAGGGTTTTCTTCAGAAACTTGTCCTGATGCAGGGTCCAACTTAGAGATCAGTTCCACGAATTGACATGGTACCTGAGCTGTGTGAACATGGAATACCGGTGTGTAACCTTTAGCAATAACAGTTGGATGATTAATCACAGCAACTTGTGCCGTAAATTCTTCAACTATAGGTGCAGGGTCAGCAGCATCACAGATAACGTCACCTCGAGCCATGTCTTTCTTACCAACACCACGAATGTTGATACCGACATTGTCTCCAGCTTCGCCTTCCTTTAACTGCTCATGATGAGCTTCGATAGAACGAACCTCACCTGTTATACCAGTTCCAGATCTACCTGGGATTACGATAACCTTTTGTCCGATTTTCATAATTCCAGTTTCAATCTTTCCTACAGGAACAGTACCAATACCAGTAATGTCATAGACATCTTGGATTGGCATACGCATTGGTAAATTTGTTGGTTTTGATGGTGCATCGAACTTATCAATCTGTTCTAAAACAGTTGGTCCTTTGTACCATGACAACTTATCGGATTTAAGTGAAACACCCTCACCCATCAAAGCTGATCCTGGAATAAAAGGTGTAGTCTCAGTGTTATAGCCAGCCATCTTAATGACTTCTTTAACATCTGCAACAGCCTTATCAAACTTAGCTTGATCGTAATCAACAACATCCATCTTGTTAATAAGAACCGCTAACTGGGAAACTCCCATAGTCCTTAACAACCAAACGTGTTCCTTAGTCTGAGGCTGAACCCCATCTTCACATCCAACAACCAAAAATGCCGCATCCGCCTGCGAAGCACCAGTGATCATGTTCTTAACAAAATCCTTATGCCCCGGAGCGTCGATTATAGTAACTTCAAAATTCTTAGTGATAAGCTTCTTGTAAGACAAGTTAATAGTAACTCCTCTCTCTCGCTCTTCCTTCAAATTATCCATAACATAAGCGAACTCGAATCCGGCTTTACCGTGCTTCTCAGCTTCTTCCTTGTACTTCTTCATCTCTTGTGCAGAGACTGCGCCACCATCGAAGAAAACTCGCCCTACGCAAGTAGATTTCCCCTGGTCAACGTGTCCAACGAAAACAACATTCAGTCCTGGTTTTTCTTTAGCCATATTATATATTTTTTATTTAGTTAGTTTAATTGTAGCGAAGGAATTACTTCCAAAGATACAAATTAGAATATTGATTTTGGTTTTTAAAGTTAGTGGTATCTAAAAAAAATCTTCATAACTAAAAAACCAATCAAAACTATAAAAAAATAAAATAAAAAATAAAAATATTTACTTCTTCCAAGGGGAACAATATATTTCCATAATCTCAGCCTTACAACGAAACTCGGGCTCAGTACTAACATCATGCAGAGGGCCACCTCTAGGTCTTTTAAAATAACCTCTATTCCTATTTATAAAATTAAGTTCATCTACAATACTAGGATTAGCAACACCCCCTCTTACTATTATTTCCAAAAAGTTACCAGAAAGACTCTCACACTCAACAACTTCAGGAACAAAACCCTTCACAAATGGATCTTTTCTAGAGTCAACCCCTTGAGAATACTCTTTATGAAGGGCATCTGTGTTAAAACTATGGATATCACTACTGCCATATCTTTTACGCAAAATATCGTCAGAGGGATCTATACATTCATAAATAACCTCTACGCCTGTAGTCACATAAGGGCTACTAAATGCCTCAGGCCTGTAGTCAGTAAAAAGGCAAACAATCCCCCTAAATCTTTCAGTAGAAAAAGTAGGAGCCTGAAAACGTTCATAACTTCTACTAGTTCCTCGGCTTCTCTTATTATAATCATGTTGGCAATACTTATCTATCTTTGGCATATCTTCCAATATTAATTTTTCACTCATCTCAAAACCACCTCCTTTCATCACCTTTAAACATCAGGCTATTCAGCACATCCATTCTTTCTCTCATTCTTTCCTTGTCTTTTACCATGATACAATAGCAACACAACAAGATATAAATATAACCCCTCCCCTCAAGTAGTGTAATAACAACCTTTTTATAATCCAAAAACCAAATCAAAACATGATAAAAGACATCCTAAGAAGAATCGGACTAACAGAATATGAAACAAAAACCTACCTAGCCCTACTAGACCTAAACAAAGCAACATCAGGAGAAATACTAAAAAAAGCCGACATCAACACCGGAAAAATCTACGACATCCTAAACTCCCTAAAAAACAAAGGCTTCATCAGCGAAATCAAAGAAGCAGGAGTAAAAAAATTCTTCCCAGCAGATCCAAAACAAATATTCGACTTCCTAGAAGCAAAAAAACAAGACATCCTAGAACAAGAAACAACCTTAGAAGACATAATGCCAAAACTCCTAGAAAAAATCAACACCACACAAGAAACACCAAAAATAGAAGTCTTCTATGGACTCAAAGGATTAAAAATCGCACACCAAAAAGAAATAGACAGATACTCCTCAAAAGAAACCCTAAGAGTTCTAGGAATCATGCAAAAAGAAAACTACCCAAAACACCTATACAATTTCTACATCAACAACCTCTACCCCAAAAGAAAACAAAAGAAAATCGCAATAAAAAAAATACTAGATGAAAGTGCAAAAAAACACAGAAAAGACCATGAATCCCAAGCCAAAATAAAATACTTCCCCTACGTTTCCCCAGTAGCCATCGTCACAATAAAAGACCTAACAATAATAGACATCTCAACAGAAAACCCAATAACAATAACAATAGAATCAAGCGAAGTCGCAAAATCCTTCATCCAACAATTCGAGCTACTCTGGAAAATATCAAAAAAATAAAACAATTTTAATTTATAGCAGTTAAGTTCGCAGCGTAAAAAAATGTGAAGCGTACAGGCGTACGTAAGTCATTTTTTTACCAAGAAATTAACGCTAGAAATTGAAATTACTGATTCTCGGCTAGGCCCTTTCTTTCCCTAATCTGCTTAATAACCTTAACCTGATTATCCGTAGGCAACTTCTTAAAAGTCTGGCTAACCAAACTAGAAACTCCTCGTCCTTCAGTCGCACTTCTCAAATCACTAGTCCAACCAATCATCTCACTAACAGGGAGCTCAGCTCTAATCGTAACTCCAGTCTCATCCTGCTGCACATCAACCAAAGTTCCTCTCTTAGTAGAAACCAAACTAGTAACAGCTCCCATAAAATTAGTAGGCGCTTCAATCTGATGAACCTGAACAGGCTCATAAATAACAGGAACAGCCTTGGCAAAACCTTCCTTAATAGCATCACGAACAGCCGGATAAACTTGCGCAGGACCTCTATGAATCGCGTCCTCATGCAACTTCATATCAACAACAGAAACCTTCATCTTATGACAAGGCTCTCGTGCCAACGGACCAGCATCCATAACCTGCTCAAAAGCATCAAGCAATAATTCAATAACCTCTCCCACCTGAACAATACCCTTTGTTCTATCCTGAAAAACCGAACCCTTGTAAATATGCCTATATTGTTGTGCCTCATCCCGAGTAATCCCAAGTCCGACAAGCGTCTCATCCAAAGCCTTATCTTTCTTCTTAATCCTACCAATCGGCAAAGTCCCATCAGCAATAGCTTCAATAATATTTTCCTCCAAAGGTTCAACTGTAACAAAGAAATCATTATGCTTATTTGGAGAACGTCCAACAGCAACATCACTCTTCTTAGCAACAGACTCACGATAAACAATAATCGGCGGACCCATGGTAATCTCCAAACCCTTCTCAGACTTAATCCTATTCTCAATAATTTCCAAATGCAACTCTCCCATACCGCTCATCAAAGATTCTCCAGTCTCTTCATTAATTTCAATCCTCAAACTAGGATCTTCCTTACCAACCTGCCTCAAAATTTCAATCAACTTAGGCAAATCTGCAGTTCGATTAGCGGAAATAGACTTTGTAACCACAGGCTCAAACAAATGACTAATAGCTTCAAATGGCTCAATAGGGTTAACACTAACAGTCTCACCAACCACAACATCTCTAAGTCCTACAATACCAACAATATTCCCAGCAACAACCTCATCAAGCTGAAGACGAGAAGCTCCCTTGTAAATAGAAACCTGCTGTGCCCTAACTTTAGTCTTAGCAATATTCATATAAAGTTCATCACCTTGCTTAATAGTTCCACCAAAAAGCCGACCAGCCGCAACCTCTCCAGCATGAGGGTCCACTACAATCTTAATAGGAACAAACGCTACCTCTCCTTTAATATTACAACTCATAAAATCCTTACCAGCCTCACTTTCCAAATCACCATGCCAAATCTTCGGAATCCTATAAGCCTGCGCTGTCACAGGGTCAGGATGATTATTAACAACCATACCAAGAACTACTTCATGAATCGGAGCCTTCTTTGCCAAAACCTTATACTCTTCACCACCAGCCTCATACGCATCAATAACTTCCTTAAAACTAATTTTCTTTTCCTGCATGTACGGAATACTCAAAGCCCAATTATGAAAAGCACTTCCAAAAGCAACAGTTCCATCAGCAACATTAACCTGCCACTTCTGCTTATACTCAGGCTCAGCGATCTCAGCAATCAAAGCATTAACAGAATCAATAATCTTGATAAATCTCTTCTGCATTTCTTCAGGAGTAAGTTTTACCTCTCGAATTAATCTATCGACCTTATTAATAAAAAGAATAGGCCTAACCCTTTCCTTCAAAGCCTGACGAAGAACAGTTTCAGTCTGAGGCATAATTCCTTCTGAAGCACAAGACAAAACAATAGCTCCATCAACAGCCCTCATTGCTCGAGTAACATCTCCTCCAAAATCAACATGCCCAGGAGTGTCAATCAAATTAATCAAATATTCCTGACCATCAACTTCATGAACCATAGAAACAGAAGCCGAATCAATCGTAATCCCTCTCTCAGTCTCGTCGTCATGAAAATCCAAAGTCCTAGCCTTCCCTGCCAAATCCTCACTCATCATACCAGCACCAGCAAGTAAGTTATCAGAAAAAGTTGTCTTCCCATGATCAATATGCGCACAAATAGCAATGTTACGAATATGCGTCGGATCGTTCTGTAATTCCTTAACCTTATCTGTATTATCAGCTGCCATAAACATTAAGTTGAAAAAACTATTTATAAAACTTTGCTCTACTCAAAATTATTTTCTCGACGATAAAAAATCAAGCAACAATATTTATATACATCTCACGGCCAACTCCGCCACCAACTATACTATTAGGAAAGCACTCCAAAATCTGATAAACATCTCCAAGACTCAAATCATCAATCCCACGAGCAACAAGTGAATCATATTTATCAAAAATCTCAAATTCTCTATCTGAAGTATTTTTAATTTCATCAAAATAAACCAATCTCGTAGCAGGAATTTTTCCACAAACATCTCCCTCATAATAATTAGCAATCTTCCTCCAAGTTGGAAATTCCAAAACATTCGCAATATCTTCTTTCATAAAAATAAACAAATCTTAAGCTTTATAAAAATAATGGCACTCCATAATCAATTATCGAGCTGCGTCGGCTTGTTTTTCCGTATCAATCCTCTTCCGAACAGCATAACTCTCACCCGAATTCTCAGCCGCAAGCATCAACTCCTTAGCTAAAGCCTCAACAATAGTCGCCTTCTTATTAAACGCCTTATCATAAGACCCATTAACAAAATATCTCAAAACCAAATTCAACCTTCGTCTAGGCGAAACATCAACAGCCTGAGGATACTTAGAACCACCCATAACAATAGTAGTAGTCTCATCCCGCGGAGCCGCATTCTCAATAGCCCGAACAAAAACCTTCAAAGGATTCTCCCCAGTTTTCTCTTCAATCAACTTAAACGCATCAATAACAATTCCAGTACATCGAGTATGCTTTCCCGTAATCCAACCAGTAATAATCTTATGCTTCTTCCCTCGACTACCAGGAACCTGCAACAAATTCACAAGCCTCTCAACAACATTAACCTTCGTCCTCGCCGGATCCCACTTAATCCTACCATGCGACTTCAACATCAACTTAGCCTGTAAATTAACGACCTTCTTCAAACCCGGATCCTCAACTCTAACTTCCGAAGCATCAAACAAACCAAAAACTTTCATCTCTACCATTTTAAAAAGCCTCCATCAAAACGATCAAAAAGAATATGATTAAAAGCATCTTTATAGGGAACATTATCCAAAGGTGTTTCCTTTACCTGAGTAAAATCATTTTTCTTAATCTCTGTAACCCTAGCAGAAAAATTTGTTGGACCCATATGCTCAAAAATAACATGAGAATCATCAGCCTCACCAATAGAAATCAATTCATTATAAATAACTCCCATCCTAACGTCTCCCCTTCTCGATCTTACCCTTCCAAAGCCTTTCCAAAGGTTGATCATTTACTTTAATTACACAAAACCTAACACCAGACAAATCCCCTTTCGTCCTACCCTGCTTCCCACCAATCCTCTCAATAATAACTTCATCATGCTCATCAACAAACTTCTGCGCCAAATTCCCCGGAATAAAACAAGAAACTTCCTTACCATTCTTAATCAACTGAACCCTACAACATTTCCTCATAGCCGAGTTAGGCTGCTTAGCTTCCTTCTGAATCTTCTTAACAACAATTCCCTTAGCCTGCGAAGCTCGACCCAACGGATCAAATTTCAAACTAATTCCAAGTCGCTTCTTCTTATCAGGCAACCTATTATCACGAAACTTCTTCCGCTTATTCTTCATCTTCCGACCACTCATTAAACCCATAGTAATAATTAAGTGAAAAATTGATTTATAAAACTTTGCCCCTCCAAAATTAATACCACACAAAATAACCGACGACAAAATAAAGAACACACGAGAACAAACCAAGTATCCATGAGAAATTGTGCGTGTCAAAGACACCTTGATTTTTCATGGAATAAAAACTAATAACCAAAAAATAATAACCAAAAACGCGAAACTCTGTTTCGCTCCCCCTACGAAATCCGTAACTTCGAAATACTAAAAAAAGTTTTTAAAACATCTCCCAACTCTTTCTCTCTAACCCGATTCCGTCCAATCAAAGCCGCCTTACTCTGCCGTCCACCATTAACAACAATAGACCCACCCTTCAACTCAACACCACCAATCTTAATCGGAGCAACAACGTCCTCAACAAACTTCTTAATCCCAGCCTCGTCATCAACAGCCGGCATCACAACAACCTTAATCTTCTTCCTTAAAGTCTCACTCATTCTCTTAACGTTACAAGCCCCTCGCCCAATCGCCAAAGAGACCTTCGACTTAGGAACACAAAAAACAATCTGATTATTATAAGAAAAAACCTTCGTAGTAGAAACCTTCGTAGTCCGCTCAAACAAATTAATATATCGCATCATCTGCATATCAATAACATTTGCCATATTAAATCGCAACCTCGCCAGAAACTTTTTTCTCTTTAAAAGCTCTCAGTCCGCTTTTTAATCCTTCAAAAAAATTTGACACTCTCTCATCAAAAACATCAACATCAAGAAACACATTATAACTAGAAATGTCTCCTCTTCCATCCATGGTAACCTTTTCCTCAACAAAACAACCATTTTCCCTTCCAGAGCCGATATTCACAATACGGCTATGTGAGCAAACAAAATATTTTCCATAACCTCTTTTACTAATTTCAAAACCTACAGATTCATCTAAAACTTCACAATCTTGATTCAAAAAATCGTCCAAACCTCTAGAAGCATCAGAATAATCCGAATCAGAAAGATCCATCATAAGAATTCTGCCAACATATTTTTCCATTCTACTTCAAACAAAAAACTTCACAACTAAAGTCAAGATTTAGTTCCTTAGTCAAATCTTCCTTAGACTTCAAAACATCAAAAGCCAGTTCCGCTTTCTCAAGCTTCTCCACCGTACTATCTCGTGTATCTTTAGCAATAAAAATATTCTTAGCCTTCTTCCCAATCTTCAAAGCCTGCTTAACCCCAAACAAAACCTTACCTTCTTCAATTCCTTCCTTAAGTTCTTTAACACTCATAACATTACTTCCAACTTTCTCTATTTAAACCTTATGCTTCTCAAAAATATAATTCACCGACGATAAAAAATCCAAGTCAACAATTTTGATTTATAGCAGATTTATGCCCCAACACTCCGCAATTAGGGGTATGCCGAGCGGCAAGAGGCGCAAGGTTGCGAAGCGTACAAGAGTACGTGAGTGTTCTTGCAACGAAATATAAAACGCTAGAAATTAAAATTATTTCTTCTTTTTATCTTTAGCCAGATTCCCAGTAACCTTAACCAACAATCCAGGCAATCCAGTTCCAACAGGAACAGGCTGATTCAAAATAATATTCTCGATAACCGATTTCAACTCATCCTTCTTACCAGTCTTAGTAGCCTGAACAAATTGCTTAACCGGAGTCTCAAACGAAGCCCTAGCCAAAATCGAATTCTTATCTCCAATAATTCCCATACGAGTAATCCCCTTAACACTACCAGCAGCAGTCATAGTATCGGCAACAAGCATAGCGTGCTTACCATCGATAGCCAAACCCTGCGAATTAATAACTTTGTTAATCTCTTCAATAACCAATTGCCGAGCAGCTTCAACACCTAAAACACTTGCAGTCTCATGTAAATCATTACTAACAACTTTCTCCGCGTCAACTCCCTTAAACGCCATAACATCCTTCAAGTTAGAACCAGCAGTAAGAATCACAAAGTCCTTCTCTCGCTTCACAACCAGAACCTGAGTAATCTTCTTAACACCAGCCAAAATAACTTCCTTGATCTTTTCCTTAGTCTTGTAAATCATCTTAAAATCTTCCTTAGCCATATCCATAACGATGCCATCACTCAACTTCTTAACATCAAAACCCTTCTCTCCCAAAGCTTCAATAGCTTTATCCAAAGGAAGATGAACACTCTTCAAGGCCTTCATATCCATACCAATCTTAATTTTCTTACTTCCAAAATCAATCGCAATATCATTAATAACTTCCTTCAACTTAACTTCCTTAATCTTTTCAGCAATCGTTCTCGCATCTTTCTCATTGTTAAAATCTTTCTCCAAATAAACTTCCATCGAAGGAGTCTTAGGCATTTTACGAGCATCCAAAATCTCAATAATACGAGGAAGACCTGTAGTAACCTGAACCTCTGCAACACCAGCGGAATGGAAAGTATTCAAAACCATTTGAGTAGACGACTCACCAAAACTCTGCGCAGTCACAACACCGATAGCTTCACCAAATGCAACCTGCCTATTCAAATGCTTAGCTGCAATATCAACTCCATCCAAACCATAAACAAACTGAACAATATTTCCCGAAGCATCCCTAACAGTTCCATCATACGCCATAATCAAATCCTGCAAAGCATTAGCCAATCGTCGATACAAATAACCAGACTTAGGAGTTCTCAAAGCAGTATCCATTAGACCATCTCGACCAGTCATAGCACCAAAGAAAAACTCTTGAGGTTTCATACCAGCCATAAAAGAACTATAAATAAAACCACCAGCACCAGGACTCAAATCTCCTTTCTTAAAGAAAGACAAAGTCCTACTAGTATATCCAAAATCAATCCGACCACCATTCAATACCTGCTGACCAATCAAACCAGAAATCTGCGAAATATTCAAAATACTACCCTTAGCTCCACTTGTAATCATCTTACTCGCCATACTATTCTTCGAAAAACCTTCCTTAATCGTCTGTCCAGCTTCAGTCCTAACTTTATTCAAAATCTGTAAAAGCTTAGTCTCTCGAGTTTCCTCAGCACTCAATCCAGGAATCAATTCCAAACTCTTATCATAATAACTCTCAATAATCTCTTGCGCCTTATTTTCTGCAACACCAATAATCTTCAAATTATCAGCCTTAACTTTATCAGAAACATCCAAATCATCCAAAGCAATAGAAAAACCAGTCCTAGATAAAAACGTAGTACCCAAAGCGAAAACCTTTCCAATCAATTCCATAGTCTCATCTCGACCCAACTTATCGTCGCTCTTCTTAACCAAATCTCCCTTACCACTCTTAAATCCAGCATAAGTCATATCCGCAGTAGCAACTTCTTTAGGAACAACATACTTCAAAATATCCGCACCCTTATTCATCTTGTTAACATTAAAACTATGCGCACCCACTTGCCACAACAATTGCGTAGCATCTTCCTTAGAAATCTCAGATTCATTCAACATATAATTTCCAGAAACAGCATCCTGAATACAACCAAAATAATTCATGTTATTCTTCGGAGAAAACAAATTCGTATTAACATTCAACAAAACCTTAGACTCAGCTCGAGCTTCCTCAGTTTGCGGAGAATGAATATTCATCTCGTCACCATCAAAATCTGCATTGTAAGGTCCACAAACAGCAGGATGAATTCTAAAAGTCCTACCAGGAATAACCTTAACAAAATGCGCCATCAAATTCGCCCTATGCAAAGACGGATGCCGATTAAACAAAACAACGTCCCCATCAATCAATTGCCTCTCAACAGTATACCCAACTTCTAACTCCTCAACCAATTCATCCTTCAACTCTTCAACAATCCTCTTCCTCTTCCCATCAGATCTAACAATATAATTCGCAGCAGGATATTCAGTCTTCGCAACCAACTTCTTCATTCTCTTTAAATTCAAACTATTAACTTTCTCAGCAACAGTCAAAATCTTAGCAACCTCAAACGGAACACCAACCTCATTCAACTTCAAACTAGGGTCCGGCGAAATCACAGTTCGAGCAGAATAATTAACTCGCTTACCAGCCAAATTCTTTCTAATCCTACCTTCCTTCCCCTTAATCCTTTCCTCAATAGTCTTCAAAGGCTGACCAGATCTATGACGAGCAGGCGGAATCTTAGCAATCGAATTGTCAAAGAAAGTCGTAATATGATATTGCATCAAATCCCAAAGATCTTCAATAATAACTTCAGGAGCACCAGCATTCAAATTCTCCCACAATCTCTGATTAGAACGAATAATATCCGACAACTTATGAGTCAAATCATCTTCACTACGCTCTCCAGATTCCAAAGTAATAGAAGGACGAACAGTCACAGGCGGAACAAGCAAAGAAGTCAAGATAGCCCATTCAGGTCGCAAAGTCTCAGCATTAATTCCTAAAATCTTCAAATCTTCATCACTAACATTAACAAGTCTCTCACGAATCTCCGAAGGAAACAATCGCCTACGTCCACTTCTAAATGAAGTTGGTTTCTCAAGTCTAACTTTTTCCTGAATAATCGAACAATGCGGACACTTCTTCCCATCCTTAGCCTTCTTAATCCTATCAACCAAACCCTTAGCCAAATCCTTCTCATCCTTAATCAAAGCCTTCCCACAAGCCTCACAAGTCGCCCTCAAAACCAAATCAATAATTGGCAAATACTTAATATGAACAACAGGACGAGCCAACTCGATAATACCAGGATGCCCAAGACATTCCTTCAATCGACCACCACAAGTTCTACATCTAACTCCAGGATCAACAGCACCAAGTCTCAAATCCATCAAACCACCATCAACAGGATAACCATCAACATCATAAAGTTCAGGTGTAACAATCTTAGCAACAGACAACTTCTTAATCTGCTCAGGACTAAGCAAACTAAATCTCATCTCACTAATCTGCTTCTTAACTGGTCTCATCGGCCATCTCCAAAATCAAGCACATATTTTATTTTGCAAGAATTATAATCTGCAGAACAAACATCAGAAAATGTACTTCCAATCTCAGCATCACAACAACCATCATTAGCATATTTACAAACATCCCAACTATGAGAATTATTACATCTTGGATTAGCCATATTCCTTAACATATTTCCAAGAACAATAGGAATCATATTTTCATCCATATCAACTTCTCTAAATTCTTCACGAGTTAATCCAATTCCTTTTACCATCATTCGTACTTATTCTTCATCTGAAATTTAGTTAATAAATGCAACCCTTGCAACTCCTCAATCAATAACTTAAACGCATAAGAAACCTCGACAGGCTCAACCTGATTCGAATGACAAAGAGAACAAACTCTCTTATTATGAATCTGATCATCAATAACCAAAGCTCCACACTTACTACAAATGTTCACAACAACCTTATCAGAATCATACCTTTCCTTCAACAACAAAGACGCACCATGTCCAACCAAAGCCTGCTGCTCCATTTCTCCAAGTCTCAAAGCACCACCACGAGCACGACCAGCAATAGGCTGTCGAGTCAACAAAGCAATCTTACCCGAAGCTCGAGCATGCATCTTATCCGCAACCATATACTTCAACTTCAAATAAAACATATTGCCAATAAAAATCTTAACCGGCATTCGCTCACCAGTAATCGCATTATACATTGTCTCCTTCCCATTCGCCCTAAACCCAAGCTTCTTCAAACCCTCTTCCAAATTATCAACAGTCTCCCCACTAAAAGCCGTAGCGTCAACAATCGAACCACTCAAAGCCGCAACCTTACCAGCCAAAACATCCATCAAATAAGCAACAGTCATACGAGAAGGGATACCGTGCGGGTTAAACATAATGTTCGGTTTAATTCCACTAACAGTAAACGGAACACTTGCCTCATCAGCAATCATACCAACAATACCTTTCTGACCATGAGGAACCGAAAACTTATCCCCAACTTCCGGAACACGAAGCTCCCTAGTCCTAATCTGAATAATCCTGTTTCCTTCCTTATCATGCGTAACAAAAACAGCATCAACAGTTCCCATCTCCTCTTGCCTCAAAGCCGTACTATTTTCCTTCTTAGTCTGAATCGAAATCTCTCGAGCCTCACTCAAAAACTTAGGCGGCGAAACCTTACCAATCAAAACCTCACCCTCATTCATCTCAGCCTCAGGATAAACAATACCGTCATCTTCCAAATACCGATAACTTTCTTCAGTCCTATAACCAGAAACATCTTTATCAGGAACACAAACCTCATCTCGCAAACCACCAGCATAATTCAATTCAACAGAAATATAAGGTTTCAATCTAGAACTACGACCAAATCCACGATCAACAGATCCACCATTCAAAACAATAGCGTCATCAACATTATAACCTTCATAAGGCATAACCGCCAAAACAACATTCTGCCCAACAGGATGAACATTCAAAGTATCATAAGTAAAACTTCTAACCAATGGTTTCTGCGCATAATGTAAAATCGAAACATCAGTATCAATCCTCACAGGAAAATTCCCAGCATAAAGACCAAGCCCTTGACGATAAGCCCTCGAACCACCCTTAACCATACGAGCAGGCGGATCATGATTTCCAAACGGAATCAACGAAACGCTAACACCAAAAATATCAATCTTATCAATTTCCAAATGCGAATGTTCTGTTGTCAATTCATCTTCATTCATACAAATATAACAATCGTCCTCTTCAGAGGCATCCAAATATTCCAAAATACCTTTCTCAAACAAATTCCTCCAACTCAAAGTCCCAGCCTTAACCAATTCCAAATGCTCTGGCTTCAATCTAGACTCACCATCTTCAACAACAATCAACGGCCTAATTACTCGACCAATCTCAGTACTAATAAAAATCGCATCCAAAAACTTATCGAACCTAACCGACATCTCAATAGGAAACTCGCCTTGCCTTCGCTTCTCCTTAACATCCTTCAAGAAAACCTTAACATCATCAGCCGAACCAACAAATCTTCCGTTATAAAAAACATCCATCTCTCCCTCTTCCTTCATATTAGCACTCTTCAAAACTTTCAAAACTTCATCATGTTCCATTGTAGTCCGAGTAGAAACACGAGCAAGCAAAGCTAAATTCTTCCTCAAACCAATCTCAGTTCCTTCAGGAGTCTCAATAGGACAGAACCTTCCATAATGTGTAGGATGAACAGTCCTTGCAGCTAAATTCTCCTGCTCACCAGGCAAAGTCGAAGTTACTCTCTGTAACTGACTCATAATCGAAAAAGAATTATTCTTATCCATATTCTGCGTAACACCCTTCCGCTCACCAATCCAAGACCCAGTAGCAATCGCAGACTCAACACGATGCGTAAACAAAGTCGACTTAGCAAGAGTCTTAATCGAATAAAACTTCCTCCTCTTAACCGTCTTCTGCAAAGTATGCTGAACCTCTCGAAGCAAAATATTAATATTAACCCTAAACAAATCAGACAACAAATCCCCACTCAAACGAACTCTCTTATTCGCATAATGATCCTTATCCGTCCTAGCCTCATTCGGATTCTCCCTAGCGATATAAAACTGCTTAATAAATTTGCAAAGCGTCCGAGCCTTCTCAATCCTATCCTTCTTATCCAAACCAATATGCGGCAAAAAATAAGCATCAATCCTCTGCTTAACCCTATCCAACATTTCCTTATTCGTCCCCTGCAAAGAACTCTTCTCAGCAATCCACATCAAAGCATCATTAACATTTCCAGTATCAGCATACTCATACAAATTCACAACCAAACTATCCATCTGCTTCCCAATCAACTTAGCAATATCAGCATCACTAGAAATACCAAGAGCCTTCAGTAAAACAATAGCCGGAATATCCCTAAACCTAGAAAACGAAATCTCCAAAATACCTTCTGGACTCTCAACCAAAGAAATAGGAATCTTGTAAGCTCCCCTCTGCGAAAACATCCTCAAAATCAATCTATCCTTAATCTTTTGCCAATCAACAAAAGTCTGATTCGAAGCCAATTCCTCAGCCATAATCATAACTCTCTCATTTCCATTAATCAAAAAATATCCACCATGATCCTTAGGATCAATATAATTCTGAACCAATTCCTCAGCACTCATCCCCTCCAAATTACAACTTCGACTTCCAACCATAACCGGAATTCGCCCAAGCTCAACTTCCTCAGTCTCAACCTGACCAGCATAATTAATCATCATCTCCATCCAAATCGGAGCAGAATAAGTCAACTTCCTCAAACGAACTTCAGCCGGAGTAACAGGCCTCGAAGAACCATCAGACTCAATAACATTTGGCTTCCCAACACGAATCTTCCCAAGCTTAATCTCAAAATCCTCATTAGGCAAACCATCACTCAACTCAGTAACAATCTCCTGCATTCTCTTCTCGATAAAATTATTAAACGAAGTAATATTAGATTCCACAAGAGAATGATTCTTCAAAAATTCCTTAACAAGTACGTGCTCTGCCATTACTTAACCACCACCCTATAATAATCTTCATCCTTTCTAGAAATCTTAACAGCGTCCCCAACTTCACAACCTTCAGGCAAAGCAGGATCCTTAACAGAAATTTTCGGCAACTGCACTAAAGCGATATTAAGCCTCTCAAGGAGTTTCTCAACTTCTTTTTCTGTCAACTTCATGTGTTTTGATTGGAGTACGTGCATTTTTCTTTTTAGAATATTCCTTTAGATACTAAAAAGATAAAAAATCCCTTTAAAAAACTTTCGCCTTTCGTTATTTCATAGTAGTCCAGGTCAAAAACGCAAAGCAAACACTTAGTTAATTTTTTAAACCAAGTATTCTCTTAAATTTCATGACTCCGTAGCTCAGCCTGGTCAGAGCACTGGACTTTTAATCCAGGTGTCGGGGGTTCAAATCCCCCCGGGGTCATAATATATCATCGAAGATGATATTCTATTTCCTCTGTGCATTTCAATCTGCGACAAACGTGTCGGGTGAGCAATTTGCTCGAATTTTATCTGCGAAGCAATTGATAAAATTTTAGAGTGAATTGCGAATGAGTTCAAATCCCCGGGGGTCATAATATATCATCGTCGGATGATATATTTATTATTCTATGTATTTCAACTAGAGATACAATATCAAAAAAAATGAACATAAACCATAAATCTTTCAAACTTCAAAACCATATCAGTCTACAAACTTAATATAACCAGTCGGCCTCGCAACCTTATCCAAAACAATACCAGACTTTTCTAAAAAAACTCTCGCACTCTCATCACTATAATCATGGTAACTAACAACTCGAACAATCCCAGCATTAACAATCATCCGAGCACAAATCGTACACGGCGTATGAGTACAATACATCGTAGTTCCTTCAACTGGAATCCCATGAGAAGCTCCTTGAATAATCGCATTCTGTTCCGCATGAATAGCCCGACAAGTTTCATGTCCAGTCCCACTCTTAATTCCCAACTCATCTTTCAAGCATCCAACTTCAATACAATTAGGTGCACCTCTAGCCGAACCATTATAACCCGTAGCAATAACTCTTTTATCCCTAACAATAATCGCCCCAATATTATGCCTCAAACAAGTCGACCTCTCACCAACCAAAGCCGCTAATTTCATAAAATACTCATCCCAAGTCGGCCGAATATAACCTCCCTCAGCACAAAACTCCTCAACAATACCTTTATCCAAGTCGGGCTCACCAGAGTCATGCCCGTTGAGGGCCTTCTCAACTTTCCCCTTCAACTCCCCAATCGTCCAATCATTCCGAAACACAACATCCGCCATCTCAATACAAATTCCCAAATTCTGCATAGTCGGATCCTTATTCCTCATCTGAAATTGCTCTCTCTTAATAAACTCATTAAACGAAAACTTCTTCTCATCAGCAGTACTACTAGACCTTCCAACAATCCGAGCATACCGACTCTCAACATCAGCATCAACAGCCCACAAAACAAAATCATCCTTCCCTTTCAAAGCCTCAACTTCCCCCGGGCATCGCAAACTCTCAATAACAAAATCTCCCTCTTCACCTGCAACTTTTCGATACATCTCCTCAACAATATAACTCGCCCCAAACTGAGCTCGCAAATCATTGGCAACACTCGCCATATTCCCCTGACTAACTACCAACCCTCTCCGCATAATCTCCTCCGTCAAAAAATCCCTCACCGAATAATGCAAAAATCCCCGCTCCTTCAAAAACTCAACAACAGTCCCCTTCCCCGCACCAAGCGTCCCAGTAATACCAATAATCATCTCATCAACCTCATAAAACAAAACATCATCAAAATTATATAAAGATTACTGTACTAAATCATATACTATCGACCCGTACTCCCAAAACTATCCTCGCCCCGAACACTCTCTCCTAACTCATCAACCTCAACAACATCAGCCGTAGCAACCGGAGCAATAACAACCTGCGCAATCTTATCCCCAGCCTCAACGACAAAATCCTCATCTCCCGTATTCAAAACAATAACACCATAATCCCCTCGATAAGTCCACTCAATCACACCCCCCAAAATATCGATTCCTTTCTTATAGGCCAAACCACTCTTCCCCCGAATCGAAGCAAAATATCCCTCAGGCAACTCCATAGAAATCCCAGTCGCAACAAGCTTCCTCTTCCTAGCTTCAACAACACAATCATCAAGCGCACACAAATCCATCCCAGCATCCCCAACATGAGCATACCTCGGCACAATCGCATCCTCCCGCAACTTCTTAATCTTAACTCTCATATCCCCTCAAACCTCTTCACAACTTTCCCATCAATTTCCTTCTCACCAAAAAATTCCTCATAACCTCGAACCCAAACCTTCTCATCACCATAAAGCGCCTGATAGACAACAACCTTTCCCAAATTCTCGCTATCAGAACTAACAGAAACAATCTCATATTCTTTCCCTTTAAAATGCCGAAATTTATTACCAACTAATTCATTCTTCTTCGTCAAAAACTCCTCTTCCAATCGTCCCCGATACCCATCCAAATCAAAACCCTCACGAGCAACTCCCGACTCAACCGCAACTCCAGCAACAGCCAAAGCAATCTCAACAACAATCTTCTCATTAAACGGATTAGGAATAATCTCATCTCCCTCAACCAAACAAGCTAAAGCATTCACCGCTGCAACCTTCATTTCCTCATTAATACAACTCGCCCGACAATCCAAAGCCCCACGAAAAATACCAGGAAAAGCCAAAACATTATTCACCTGATTAGGAAAATCACTCCGCCCTGTAGCCATAATCAAATCATTCCGAGTAGAATGCGCCAACTCCCAATCAATCTCAGGATTAGGATTAGCCAAAGCAAACACAATCGGTTTCTCATTCATACTCAAAAGCATCTCAGGCAAAAAAACATCCGCAGCCGAAACCCCAACAAAAACATCAGCACCCCTAGAAACTTCTGCCAAACTCTTAACCTCCTCGTCCCGAGCAAACTCCATCTTTGAAGAATCATAATCTCCACTAAGAACAATCAAGCCCTTCCTGTCGCAAACAAACAAATTATCCCGACTAACCCCCAAATTCAAAAGCATCTTAATAATCGCAATCCCAGCAGCCCCAGCCCCATTAACAATAATCTTAATCTCTGAAAACTCCTTCTCAACTTTCTTCAAAGCATTAGTCAATCCAGCCCCAACAACAACCGCAGTCCCATGCTGATCATCATGCATCACCGGAATATTCAAACTAGCCTTCAACCTTTCCTCAATCTCAAAACATTCCGGAGCCTTAAAATCCTCCAAATTAATCCCACCATAAGTCCCAGCAATCAACTCAATAGTCCGCACAATCTCATCCACATCAACAGAATCAATCTCAACATCCACAGCATCAATCCCTCCAAAATACTTAAACAATAAAGCCTTCCCTTCCATCACTGGTTTCCCAGCAGCAGCACCAATATTCCCTAAACCCAAAACCGCAGTCCCATTAGAAATCACAGCGACACTATTTCCCTTCCCAGTATAATCATAAACCTTCGAAGAATTCTCAGCAATCTCCAAACAAGGAAACGCAACCCCAGGCGAATAAGCCAAACTCAAATCTTCCTTACCCTTAACAGAAGTCAAAATCAAAGTCCCAATCTTCCCAGGCTTCCCATTATTCTCATGATATTTCAAAGCTTCTTCTTTCATAACTCGGGAAAAACTAAATTTCTTTTTAACACTTTGTAATCATTGCGAACGAGATAATGGTCCCCACAAAGTTTCACTATTAGGGTCAATATGAGTAGTAAATGAAATAAGTCTACTAGATTTACGCTTAGCGCCAAAAACATTCCTCAATAAAAATTGCCTATATCTTAAAGCCTCATCAACACCTGAAATAAGCTGCATATTTTTAACAACCTTTTCTTCATTTATATCTGAAGAAAACAGTTCAAACAAATCCTCTCTGCCACCTTTTATCTTAGACTCGTAGGCATCATGAAAATCTTGAGCATATAGCCCACATGTCTTCATCACATAACCAGCATCCGAATCAACCTTCTCACTAAATTCATAACCATTAATCTTACTAATATCCACATTAATTCTTTTAAGCAAAACTCCAATATATCCAGAATCACGCTCAAAATTACCCATACTTTCCAAAACTCCGATATCAACTTCTCTACAAATATCTTCCACGCCTTCTACAACCATATAAAAAACAAAGATCAATCCCTTATAAAAATTATTATACTATACTTCTAAACCCGAACCCCAACTTCCCCAAACAACCCATCCAACTCACCCTTCATCCCCAACAACTCACTCTCCAAAACATCCGCCTTCTCCAAAAACGACATATCAATCATCCCCTCTTTACTAGCCTTAAACCCTTGCAAAAAAATCCGCTTAGGCTTCCCATCACAAATCTCCCCCATCCATTCCCCCATCTTTCTCAAATTCTCCAAGTCATGAAACCCAGGAACAACCGTAGTCCGAAACTCCGCCCCGCTTTTTCCTTTTTCCTTATTCCTTATTCCAAAATCGTTCACAATTTTAATACTCTCCTCAATCTTCCCCAAATCAACATCCGCACTAATAATCTTCAAGTAATCCTCCCGCACTCCCTTAACATCCATAGCAATATAATCAACCAATCCCTCGTCGACCAACTCCCTCAACTTACCAGGGAAACTTCCGTTCGTATCAAGCTTAACCTTAAACCCCATATCCTTAATCCTCCTCACAAAATCCAAATCCAACGAAACCAACGGTTCCCCTCCCGAAATACAAACCGCATCCAACTTCCCAACACGCTTCTTCAAAAACTCAAAAAACTCCTCCTGCGAAAACTCCTCCTCACACTCTCTAACAACCAGTCCTAGATTATAACAAAACCCACATCGAAAATTACAACCCCATAAAAAAACCACACAACAAATCTCACCAGGATAATCAATCGTCGAAACCTTCTGTAAGCCACCAATCTTCATTCTAAAAAAAACTTCCCATATTCATAAGAACAATCATACCAAATAAATAAATTTTTATTTATAGCAGACTTAGGCGCGACGCAAGGTTGTGAAGTGTACAGGCGTACACGAGCGTTCTTGCAACAAAGCATAAGTCGCTAGAAATAAAAATTTCAGCACTTATTAGCGAATACAGTCCTATCCTTAAACTCAGCTAACTTTCCGTTGTTCCATCGAGTAGTAGGCCTCAAATATCCCACAACTCTCGACCAAACTTCGCACCTAGTTCTAGCCATTGGTATCACCCCCAATTTTTATTTTAGATTCTCCAAAAGCACTCACCAACTTCTTCTCCCCAACCTCTTCGACAGCATCACTAACACTCCGAACAACATCCAAACCCTCAACCAACTTCGCCTCCATCTCTTCCTCAACCTTCACATCATCCGCCTTGCCCCGCTTCCCCTCAGCAATCTCCAAATCACACTTCGGACAAAATTCATGCTCACCAGCCAAATAACCATGAATCGGACAAATCGAGAAAGTTGGAGAAATCGTGAAATAAGGCAACTTATAGCCATTAGCAATCTTACTAACCAACTTCTTCACAGCATCAACCGTCATCCTCTCCCCGACAAACGTATGAAAATTCGTCCCACCAGTATACTTGCACTGCAACTCATCCTGCAAATCAAGCGCCTCGAAAACATCATCAGTAAAATTCACCGGCAACTGACTCGAATTAGTATAATACGGATCTGCCCCTTTGGTCTGAACAGCATCCTCATTCGCAACAATAATACGACCAAACCTCTTCTTATCCATCCTAGCAAAACGATAAGTCGTCCCCTCTCCAGGCGTCGCTTCCAAATTATACAAATTCCCAGTCTCCTCCTGATAACCAATCAACTTTTCCCTCATAAAATCTAAAACCTTTCCAGCAAAAGCATGACCCTTCTCCGTCGTAATATTCTCACCCGGCATAAAATTAGTAATCGATTCATTCATACCTAAAAGACCAATCGTCCCAAAATGATTCTGCCAATATTTCTTAAACCTCTCATAAACCTGCCTCAAATAAAACTTCGAATAAGGATAAAGCCCCATCTCAGTAAACTTCTCAATCGACTTCCTCTTAATCTCTAAACTCTCCTTAGCAAGCTCCATCAACCTATCAAGCCGCGCCATAAAATCATCCTCGTTCGTCGAAACATAACCAAGTCTAGCCATATTAATAGTCACGACACCAATAGAACCAGTCTGCGGATTCGCCCCAAACAAACCTCCACCTCTCTTCTGCAAAACCGTATTATCAATCCGAAGCCGACAACACATCGATCGAGAATCCTCAGGATTCATATCCGAATTAATATAATTAGAAAAATTAGGAATCCCATACTTCGCCGTCATCTCCCAAATCAAATCGTGCTCAGGCTTATCAAAATCAAAATCCTTCGTAATATTATAAGTCGGAATCGGAAAAGTAAAAACCTGACCACTCGCGTCACCCTCAATCATACACTCCGCAAAAGCCTTATTCACAATATCCATCTCCGCCTGAAAATCTCCATACTTATCCATCTGCAACTCACCAGCAACGACCACGTGCTCATTAGCCATATAATTTGGAACCTTCAAATCCATCGTAATATTCGTAAACGGAGTTTGAAAACCAACCCTGGTCGGTACCGCCAAATTAAAAATAAATTCTTGCATTGCCTGCTTAACTTCCTTGTAACTCAAATTATCAGAACGAACAAAGGGAGCAAGCAAAGTATCAAAATTAGAAAACGCCTGAGCACCAGCCGACTCACCCTGCAAAGTATAAAAGAAATTCACCATCTGGCCAAGCGCCGTCCTCAAATGTTTAGCAGGCCTCGACTCAACTTTTCCCTTAACACCTTTAAATCCAACCGTCAACAAATCCTTCAAATCCCAACCAACACAATAAGCACCAAGCGTCCCCAAATCATGAACATGCAAATCACCAGCCTCGTGAACCTTCCGAATCGCCTCAGGATAAATCCGCCTCATCCAATAATTCGAAACAATCTTTGTCGCAATATAATTATTCAAACCCTGCAACGAATAACCCATATTAGAATTCTCCTTAACCATCCAATCATTCAAACCAATATAATCCTCAACAGCCTCGATAGTATCGAACAAACCCTTAACATCCCGCAACTCACTCCGACTCTTCCTATACAAAATAAAAGCCTTCGCAACTTTCGCATGCCCCTCCTCAATCAAAATCTTTTCAGTCAAATCCTGCGTCTCCTCAACATCAGCAATCCCATGCTCACCATAAATCCTATCTAACTTCTCAACAATCTTCTCAGAAAGCTCCTTAGCCCTATTCTTATCCTTTCCACCAACAGCCTGGACCGCCTTCCAAATAGCAGTCTCAATCTTATCAGCCTGGAAAAACACAACGCTCCCATCTCTTTTTCTTATTTTTTTCATTTTTATTTTAAATTTTTTATTTCATTCCTAAACTCTTCAATATCCGCAAAGTCCCGATAAACCGCCGCGAACCGAACATACGCAACCTTATCCACCTTCTTCAACTTCCTCATCACAAGCTCTCCAATCTTCGAACTCACAATATCCTTATCCTTAGCAAGCCGATAAACCTGAGCCTCGACATCACTCACTATCTCGTTAATCTGTTCACCAGTAAAGGGCCGTTTCTGCAAATTATTAGCAATTCCCCTAAACAACTTGTCCCGCGAAAACTTTTCCCGCTTCCCATCTTTCTTAATAACATTCAAATCCAACTCCACTCTCTCATAAGTCGTAAACCGCTTACCACACTTCAAACATTCCCGCCGTCTCCGCGCTTCTTTCCCAGAGTCACGCTTATCCGTAACCTTACTTTCACTCGCGGTACAGTATGGACATTGCATTATTTGTTTTTGTTATTTTTTAGTGAATACAAGATATTGTATCTCGCAACCCTCATAACCACAACTACTTGTAGTTACAAATCCAAACTACTATTTCAACTATATAAAGATTATTGTCATTTACAACATATTTTTATCAACAACAATTAACAATCAAAACAGACTAGCACCTTTTTTTAGTAATCACACATCTTTAAGAACCCAAAAAATCGCCAACTCTATCCCAAATTTCTTCATGAATTTCTTCTCGAGACTTAAGAGAATCCATAGTACCATCAGGAGCACATTCAATCTTAATCCAATTATGCAATTCCGCCAATTCCAAATACGCAGCCTCAGATCTTCTCAAATGCTCCACATTATTCTCATGTCCATCTAACTTTTCCGAAATATCGCCACTTCTTTTTTTCTTAAGTTCCAAAGAAACATCTGTAGGCATATGTAAAAATACAACAATATCAGGCCTTGGAAGCTCCATAAAACCATACTCCAAATAATCCAAATCTTCATACAACTTCAACCTCTCTTTCTTATCTAAAACCTTTCCACCTTGATGCCCCTTATTCGCATCCACATATCTATCCGTAGCAACATTAACACCTTGCTTCAAATTATCTTCAATAAAAGGTTTAGCAAATCTCCTATCCGCGGCACAATAAGCACAAGCCCCTCTAGAATCTACTTTGTCAGGGTCGCCAAACCATCCAGTACTACCTTCCCACTCGTAAAACTTCGTATCCTTCCCGAGATAACACTGCCCAACAATCCGACCAGAAGGTGTATCATACCTAGGAAAATCTATAGAAACACATTTCAAACCCTCGCACTTCATTCTATCAATCAATATTTTAACCTGAGTTTCTTTCCCAGAACCGTCCGTCCCCTCAATCTCTATCAACTTCCCTTTTTCCATATCCAAACAAAAATCAGTTTCTTAATAAACAATTATACACTCCAACCTATATATCCGAAACAATCTCACAAAACTTACAAACCTCACCTCTCGAAACCTCACCACACTTCACACATTTCCGAACCTTCCGCCCATCAACCTTCAACTTCTCAGCAACATCCATAAACCCCACCACAACCTTCAACTTCTCAGAATCCTTCAATGCCCCAACCATCCACTCCCTCGTATCAACCCGATAAGTCCCAAACGCACAAGGACACCGATCATACAAAATATCAAACTTCATCATCTTAGCATACTTCCGAACCTCACCCTCCGGCACAAAAAACAACGGCTTAACCCTTTGTACAAAACCCTCACCTTTCCCATTACCAGTCGCAGGTCCCATTCCAGCCCCCAAGGCAACGTTCCCCTTAAGATAATTCATCAAAACATTCTGCGCCTCATCATCCAAATTATGCCCAGTCACAATCACATCCGCCCCAAGTTCCCGCGCCCACCGATTCAAAACCCACTTCTTAATGATCCCACAAACCGTACACCCAGTCATCCCCTTCTTCTTAGCCAACACAGCCTTAACAAAACAAATCCCCTGCCCAATCTCCTTCTTCAAATCCACAACCGTCAAAGGAATATCTTGCTCCAAACAAAACTTCGTCATATTTTTCTTATGAATCTCCGACCACTCACCCAAATACAAATCAATCATCAATCCATGCACATCATACCCAAGCTTCTTCAAAATATAAATCACCGACGTCGAATCCTTTCCCCCACTAAGAGCAACCACAACCTTGTCAGACTTTTTAATGAGTCTATATTTCTTAATGGTTTCAGTAACCTTATCCTCAACGTCCATAAAAACAACAACACAAATCCCCTTTTAACACTAACGCACACAAAAACCATCCATGAGAAATGCGCTGTCAAAGACAGTGTAATTTTTCATGGAAAACCAAATCCGCGAAATTAAATTTTAGTTTCAGGTTGTCCGGCCCAAAAGGAGAGGACGGAAACGTAAAGAAATTTTATTTCGCATTAAATACCATAATCTAAAATTGGTTTTCCATAGAAAATCTATTTTAGATTATAGCAAAATAAGTTTTGATTCCAGGGAACCTTTTTCTAAAAGGGAGCCTATCCTATCCAAGCTTTTTCAAAATATAAATAATCGAAGTAGAATCCTTCCCTCCAGACAGCGCCACAACCACCCTATCAGCCTTCCTAATCAACTTATGTTTCCGAATCGTATCAATAATAGTCTTCTCAATATCCATAGACCACAAAAGAAAAACCAATTTTTAAGCCTAGTGTTTAGCAATCTTATAAGTCAAAAAACCAAAAGCCCCGACAATCACAATAACAAGCAAAATCAAAACTTCTATATTCTTCTCAAAAAATCTATCGTCCCCATCATCACAAGCATCACCCATTCCGTCTCCATCATTATCCACCTGATTCCTATTAGAAACCTTAACACAATTGTCATCAACATTCAAAACTCCGTCCCTATCAAAATCATCACAAGCATCCCCTACATCATTATAATCAATATCCTTCTGATCAAAATTACTAACCCGCGGACAATTATCAGCCTCATTCTTATGCCCATCACCATCGAAATCCGAATCATATTCCGAATTCGCCATCAACTTAGAATCCACATTAAAATAAACAGGCATAGACTTAGATCCTCGAGAAAACCTATTCTCTCCATATCTTCCAAAATAAATTTCCCGCGTCCGATTACAATCATCGTCAACATAAAAATAACCATAAGAAACTTCATCATCACTCTCCTCGAAAAACGAAATCTCTCGAACTTTCAAAAGCCCATCAAAATTCAAAATAACATCAATCTCATTCCCACTAAATTCATCCAAAATCAACTCATAATGAAACTTATTCTTATTCAAACTAAACCCGACATTATCCCCATTCTCCAAAACCTCAAAACCACTAACTTGAGAATCTTTCGTATCAATAATAATTTTATCAACAGGAACGCTTAACGGATTTTGAAAAGTAATCTTTATCCCAGAAGTCTCACAAACAAAATCACTAGCGAAATTTCCATCAAACAAATTCTCGACCTCACTAACGCTATGTCCAGGAACAGAATTAACATACCAATCACTATTCCTATTTAACCTAACATTAGCCATGCCGTCATCAATAGAAATATCATCTTCAGAATAAATAACAGCATCACTAACCCTACCAATTTCACTTGGAATCTCAAACCGAACATTCCCCATGTACTCAGAACACTCCGGCGTCAAACTAAGTTTATAATCATAATCGCTAACATTAAAAGCAAAAACTCCCGACATCAACAAAATACCCAAAACAAAAAAACTACTTCTTATTTTCATTTCCTAAAAAATATCCTCCAATCAAAAGTAAAACACCGAACAGAATAAACCCAACAATCCTAAATCCTCCACTCAAGAAAAACAAATCCCTAAACGCAATCTTCAAAAGAGTAATTCCAAGCAAAAACCCAACAAGCATCTTGCCTTCTTTAGTCTGAGTCTGAACAAATAGAACCAATGTATAAATTAGCCACATCACAGAGAGTATAACTTCACAAACAGAATCACTTCCAAAAACATACCAAAGAGCTTTAGAAAAAGAAAATAAAACCAAAAATCCAGAAATAATAAAGGTAGCAGCACTAACCTTAAAATTAATATTACTTCTAAAATAAAAGAACGAAATAATCGGAACACTAACCAAAACAAGCATAAAAAAAGAAGCATGATAACCACCATCTCTGAACTGCAAAACAAAAGCATACCAAACAGCAATCAGGAATAAAAAGAAAAAAGAAACAACTTTATGAAAACCATCCTTAGCACCCTGAGACAAATAAGAGAACAAGGCCCATTCTATAATAAAAAATATAATAAAAAACTCCAAATTAATAAATTCACTAAGTAAAAAGTAAATCCCAATATTCAATGTAGCAACACCAGCAGCAATCAAAGAATAAAGAACATTATGAAAATTCATATTCTTACTCTTCAAGTATGCAGCCTCCAATAAATAAATAAACGAAAACAAAATCACAATCAAGCCAAACATCTTAGTATTAGAAGAATCCGATATCCTAGAAATCAAAGGCAAAACTACAAGCGGAAGAAATCCTAAAACAAGAGAGTCCGCAGAATTCATTTTATTATCATTCAAAACCGAATTAACTAGAGAAGAAACATTGAACAACACAAAATAAAGTCCCAAAAATAAAAACTCCAACTCCTCTTTTCCTTGTCCAAAAGAAACCCACATAAAAATAGTCATAAGCCCCAACATAACCGCCCTCAAATCTCCCCAATTAAAAGAAATCGAAACACTAGACAAAGCAATCAGAATAAACAAATACCAAATCATGACAAAAATCTGAGCCTCAAAACTATCTGTAATTATAGGAATCAAAAAACCACCAACCAAAGAAAAATAGGCAATCATTCTAGAAGAAAACTTAGTAGCAAGAACAATAGAAGAAATCAGAAGAAGGAAACCAAAAATAATTCCCATACTCGCAGGCATTATCCTATATACACTAACTCCAATCCCAATCGAAAGATACTCAATAAAATAAGCCCCACCAAAAACAACATTAGACCAAATCTGATTCTTCTCACGTAAGAAATAAGCAACGAAAAACAAAATCAACCCAAACAAAACACCAATACCAACTTGAACAGCTTCCCCAAACCAACCTCGAGCAATTCCATAAAAGAAAAACGAAACAGCCCCAATTGAAATACCCAAAATACCCAAAACAGTAATGACCTGATTAAACGAAATACTTGGACCAGATTTAACCTTCTTCACAGAAGGAGTAGGCACAACATCAGAAGATTTTTCTTCATGAACTTCATCATCAAAAAAACCCTCACTATCTAAAACATTCTCTATCCTCTTAATTCTACGATCCTGAGCAACAACCTTCTTCTTTAAAGAACTCAACTCATCCATCAAAAAATAAACAAAACCTATATTATAAAACTTATCATTACGCAAAAACACACCCAGTTAACAGCAACCGCCTGCTGTGTCGCACAACTCCAAGAAATTTTTAACTAATCTTTAAGAATGATAATTATCGCTTTTTTTCCAATGTGTTTTTTTGGAGCTATAACATTTGCCCCACTTCCATAAG
>Ga0208647_1000133_pt1 | contig 30142 bp, 28 predicted proteins | sample AntAceMetag02UKA_FD_184765 | JGI IMG/M metagenome (GOLD analysis project Ga0208647, IMG submission 184765) | Saline lake microbial communities from Ace Lake, Antarctica - Antarctic Ace Lake Metagenome 02UKA (SPAdes) (version 2) | ecosystem: Environmental > Aquatic > Non-marine Saline and... | reverse complement strand
TGAGTTTGAATGTATGCCTTGGCAAGCTCCTTCGGGTGGAGATGATTGTGAGATTTGTAATGAAGGCACTTTGCCTTGTTCAGAATACAGATGTAAATCTCTTGGTCAAAATTGCGAAATAGTAAATGCGGGAACTACGGAAGAAAAATGTGTATCTGTTGACCGTGGAGATGTTGGTCCTCCAATTATTAGTCCTAATAAAGAAATGTTAAGTTCTGATTATAAATATTATAATATTATGAGTTCTTCTCCAGGACCTGGATTTGAAATTGTTAATAGCACTGGTGGTTGTTTGAAAGCATTTACTCCTTTGGCTTTTGGAGTTAATACAAATGAACCCGCACAATGTAAAATTGATTTCAATCACACCCGTACATTTGATGAGATGAGGGCTTTTATTGGAGGTAGTAATTTATATTTATACAATCATAGTGAGGAATTCTCCTTACCCAATGTTGCTATTTTAGAAGAATCTCGAGTGAGCTTGGAGAATGGTAAAGATTTGACTTTTTTTATTAGATGTAAAGATCAGGGCGGAAATGAAAACGTGGCTGAATATGCGGTTCGGTTCTGTGTTGATCCTACACCAGACAGCACGGCTCCAAGAATTGAAGCTTCTTCAGTATTAGATGGTGGATGTATTGCTGAAGGTAAAGATAGCTCCGCAGTTGAATTTTATACAAATGAGCCAGCAGAATGTAGATGGAGTAATCATGATCAGGATTATGATAGTATGTTTGGAACTATGATTCGTTCAGGAATGAAACAGTTAAACTCTATGCAGGTGTATAAACATATAGCTAATTTAACTGGTATAGGTAGAGAGGATACAGAATTTTATATTAGATGTAAAGATCAGCCCGAAAAAGAAAAGGAAGGTGATAGAAATAAAATGAGAGAGAGTTTTGAGTTTAGTCTTAGAGGAAGTACGGGATTGAAGACTAGAAACTTAGGACCAAGTGAAGAAATATTTGGAGTGATTAGTCCAATGCCCATGGAATTACATGTTGAGACCTTACTTGGATGTGATAATGGACAGGCGGTTTGTTATTATTCTAAGACTTATGATGAAGCAGGATTAGGATATATCCGGTTCTTTGAGACTAGTACTGTAGATGGAATTCATAATCAAAGATTAGATTTGACAGATGGAGATTATAAATATTTTGTCCGTTGTGTTGATGGAGGTGGGAATTTGATTGAAGATACTATTGAATTTGAGTTAGATATTGACCCTAATGAGCCAATCATTGCAAGGATATACGAAGAGGCCGAGACGCTTAAACTTGTGACAGTTAGGGAAAGTGATTGTGCATATAGTTTGGATGATTGTGACTTTAGTTTCGAAGAGGGAACTATGATGCCTTATGATAATTCCAAGGTACATCTTATTAATTGGGATGATAGTAAAACATTCTACATTAAGTGTCGTGACGAATTCAGAGAAGCTCCTGTTGAATGTTCAGCAATAGTTCGTCCTATGAAGAATTTTTTGTAGGGTTAGTTTTAAATAATCTTTTTGTCTAGTCAAATTATGAAGGTGATTGCAGTTTTCGTTTTTATGATTTTGTTGTTTAGTAGTGTCTATGCTATTTCTGGGGTAAATCCTAGAAGTCACGAAATTGATTTTGTTCCGAATTATGAAGGTTCTCTTGATTTGAATTTTTTGATAGATGGTGAAAGTGAAGTTGGCTTGTCGGTTAAGGGCTCTCTTTCAGATTATGTTAGTTTAGATAAAGAAAAAATTTCTGGGAGTGAAAAGGTTGTAGCTTTGTTTAAATTTCCCTTAGAGATTGATAGTCCGGGAGAAAACCGTATAAAGATTTTCGCAGGAGATGTCGAAGTTCTTGTGAAAGTTAATGTTCCTTATCCTGAAGAATATATTGAGTTGGATTTGTCTGCTCCAAATATTGATGCTGGAGATTCTAATAATATTATTTTGAAGGCGTATAATAGGGGAATTAAAGAAGTGGTTGTTTATCCGAGTGTCGAAATTTATAGCTTAGACGAATCTAATACAAGAGAATTTGTTGAGATTCTTAAAGCAGATAAAATGGAAATTATTTTTGGAGGATTGGAAACTTTTGAGTTTATAACTAATGACTCTCTATATTTGCCTGGGGATTATGTTGCCGTTGCCTTTGTTAATTATAGCGAGAGTGTTTCTGAGGTGGAAAATTTATTTCGAGTAGGGAATTTTTCTTTGAAGCTTCTTAATTATACTAAAGAGTTTAGAGAAAATAAAGTCGTAAGATTCGAGATTGAAGTAGAGAGTTTGTCTAATAGGAATATAAATGATGTCTTTGTCAAAGTGAAAATTATTGGAGTCGATGACGCTGGATTTGTGGTTCCTGATATTAGATTAAAAGCGTGGAGTTCGGCTACGTTCGTTGGATTTTTAGATACAAGCAAAATTCCAGGTTATGATTTTGATGCAGAAATAATTCTACATTATGGAGAAGGTGTTAGTTCGGAGATTGTTAAGTTAAAAATATTGGAGGGTCCCGATTATGTTCTTTATGGTATCCTCGCTATGTGTATGCTTCTGCTTATATTTTTAGCACGGATACAGAAAAAGTTTATTAAGAAATTTAGAAAGTATAAGAAATAACTTTTTATATCGTGGATTGTTGTATATTTGATGGTGAATAAGAGAGTGTTGGTTGCATCCTTAGTTTTGGTTTTACTAGTATTTGGTTTTGTTGATTTTACATTTTTACATCTTTTCAAATCTTCTTCGAGTGATATAACTGGCAATGTGATTGATACTACAGGAATTATTAATATTGATGTTGATCTCCCTCCAGGAATTATTACTATTCATACTCCTCAGAATGCTGTTTACAACTCAACTGATTATGTTTGCTCGGGGGAAGGATACCCGAAGTGTGATGATTTCAGATATATTCTTCCGTTAAATGTTACCGCTGATTTTACTGTGGATCCTATAGAGGGTTGGAAGTACTCGTTGTATGATTTAGGTCACGGGATTTATATAGAAGAGAATGTCGCCTTCACCCCGAACACAACTATTAATGCTGTAGGTGGAGAGAATAAATTGTATGTTTTTGCTAAAGAGGAAGACGGTGAATGGATAACTGAAAGTGTTGTTTTTACTGTTGAGGTTCCGAACTCTGCGCCTATAATTGGGCCCATTGACGACGAAGTTTATGTTTGTGAGACTAATGCTTTAGACGAGAGATTTAATGCTACGGATATAGATGAAGAAATTTTGACTTATTTTATTATTCCGACGAACCCATTCTATCTTGATTATCTTGGGATGGAAGGACTCAATACTAGTTTGTATAGTATAATTTCTGGAATTCTAACGAAAGATGAATTAGGGGTTTATCCTGAAGTTATCTCCGTCGTTGACACTAAGGGGCTAAGCGATAGTTCTAATTTGAATATTACAGTCATTGAAATTAACAATCCTCCTGTTGCGGAAAATATTGGGGCACAGACGGTTTGGACGCGAGGAGAGAATTCTACTTTCCATGCTTATATGAATGTTACCGACGTAGAAGATGGTGTTTCTTCGGACGAGAATATGACTTTTAATATTAGTTGGGATAATAACGAAGATTTGTTTGATATTAATGTTTCAACTGGTGAGATGAATTATACACCTATAGACGGGCAGCAGGGTGCGGGTAGTTTGACTTATGGATTGACTATCTGCGTTGAAGATAATCCTCTTGAAAATCCTCATGAAAATATTAGTGTTTGTTTTCCTAAGAGTAATGAGTCACAAAATGCGTGTGATAGTTTTACTATAACTGTGACGGATGAGAATAGGGCGCCTGAGATTACGAACTATACTCCCGAGACTCCTTTTAATATGTCTGGAACATCTACGGCCATTTTCACAGCAACGGTGTTTGATAAAGATGGCACGATTCCCGATATTGATTGGTATGTCAGCGATACGTTGTTTAAACACAACGAGAGTATTTCGAGTGCTGGTTTTAGTCATACTTTTGGATGTGGTGTTTCTGGGGTTTATGAGATAACGGTTATTACCACGGATGGATTGTTGAACGATTCTCAGACTTGGGAAATTGATGTGATTAATGTGAAATGTCCTGACCCACCAAGTTCTGGTGGAGGCGGAGGAGGAGGCGGAGGAGGTAGCTTTGGAGGTTTCTGTAGAGAGAAGTGGGTTTGTGATAATTGGGATGTTTGTCAAAATGTAGCCAGGTCTTTTGCTGCGAAGATGTTGTCTCTGGAAGACTTTTCTTCAACGAGGGAAATTTGTGCTCAAAATGGATATGAAGGAATTGAGTGTGGATATCAGATAACGACATGTAGAGATTTGAATAATTGTAATAATACTATTCCTAAAGAAGTTAAGCCCGAAGAATTTAGAGTCTGTTATTTCACGGAAAATCCTGCCTGTACTGATGGAATTAAAAATTGTCATGATGGCAGTTGTGAGTTATTAATAGATTGTGGTGGGCCATGTGCCGCGTGTGCTAGTTGTTCAGATGGAATGCAAAATCAGGGTGAGTTTGGAATAGATTGTGGTGGCCCGTGTCCTTACGCATGTGAGGCCGAAATTCCAGCCAGAATAAGTAGGTTTATTGTAATCGGATTGTCTATTTTATTGTTGATATTGCTTATTTTTATAATAATTAAGATAATCAAGATTCTAAGATATAGAGTTGCGAAGGCCAAAGAAGCAATAATAACAATAAATTCTTTTACTAAAAACCTAAGAGGAATAAAGGGATTAACCTACGCGGGAACGAAAGTTCAAATTTCGGGGCATGACGCCGAAGAAGTTAAGCGAAAGGTTGAGAATAATGGAAATGCGAAGATAAAAATTCAATATTTAAGTAAGTCCGATAAGGGAAAGTTTAGATTTCCGTCATATAAAGGTTTAGCATAATGGGATTAGATAAATGTCAATAAAGTGATGTAAATAGGAATTTGTTCAGGCCTAATCATTAACTTTATATACTTTTTAAAGTACTTACTTGGTATAAAAGAGGGTTATAGAAAGTATATGGCAGAAATAATTTTTAAGGATAATAGTATTCAGACTGGTCACCGAATTAAGATACCGAAGGCTATTATCGATACGTTGGATTTAAAAGTGAAGCAGAAGATTAGAATTCGTTTTGATGTTGATAAAAAAAGTATGATTGTGGAAGTAGAGGAAAACGAGCAGGAAGACATAGAAATCAAGGCAGAGAGTTTGACGATTAAGGATGGAGATGAAAAATTTAGTATTGATAGTTTGGAAGTTAGTGAAAAGAAAAGGAAACAAAAGAGGATATGATGAGAAATAATTTTAAGATAGAAAAGAATTTGAATAATTTGGGTAGAGGAAACTGGGTTTTGATGTTTGGGTTTTTGGTTGTCGTTTTTAATTTGGGATTTGTTGGAGCTGTTAATTGGAATGATACGAGTATTATTACTTACAATGCAACTGAAGATTCAGTGGAATATTATAATCTAAGCAGTAATTTGGACGGTCCAAATAATGGGAATCTTACTTTTGCTATAGACAGTGATGCTAATGTTACTTGGATTCTTGATAATGGGACAGCGTTAATTTTAGATTATATTGATGTTTCTGAATGGATTTTCTTATCTAATGTTTCTACGGGTAATTTGACTATAAATGCTACGAATAATAATCAAACAGGTTCTTTTACATTTGGGATTCAGTTCGTTGGAGATGGTAGCGATTTAGCACCTTTTACTTTTAACATAACCTCAGTAAACGACCCCCCCATATTTACAGAACTTACCAACGGAGGATTTTATAATTTCACCGAGAATGACGATAATTTAATTATTCAATATAATGCTACAGATGAGGAGGGCGACTGGGACGGGACGGGTTATCCCTTGAATTTTAGTTCTAATATCACTTGGTGTAATTCCTCAATTAATACTACTGATTGTAATAATCTATTCAATCTCAGTTTAGTTGGAAATAATTCTATGAAATTAAATATTAGCCGAACAAATGATTATGTAGGTTATTACAATATGACTTTTTGGGTGAATGATTCAGTTAATCAGACTGAGATAAATGTGACTTTTGAAATAGTAAATGTCAATGATGCTCCGAATATAACTTTTGCTTGTGATAATAATCGGAATATGACTGAAGATGATATAATGAGTTGTTGGGTTAATGCGACAGATATTGATGAGAGTGCTAGTTTGAATTTTTCTATCTTTTCAGATTTGGAGCAGTTTACTTTTAATAATTCTTTGACGACGTATAATTATAGTTGTGCGGGTGGCGGGCAGTGTAATGCTTCGGCGAATGTGACGTTTGTTTTGAATGATTCTGCTGTGGGTAATTGGTCAGTTAATATTAGTGTGACTGATACAGGAGATATAAATACCGTTGGTTGGTTTAATTTTTCTTTTTTCGTAAATAATACTGAAGATTTGGTTTACATAGATGATGTACTCGATTTTGAAGTATCTGGAAATATCTCTAAAACTATAACTGCTTACGATGATGATTTCCTTGTTGATGATTCTCAGTCTGCTGTGAAAGATGAGCAGCTTAATTTTACCTCTAGCAATAGTACGTTTGTTTATTTTATTGAGGGGGTGTCAAATAGGGTTGGCACTTTAAGTAATCTACAGGAGGATGCAGATAATTATCGAGCGGTTACCGCATATATCGATTGGAATGCTATGAATGCTTCTATGGTGGATGGGGAGAATATTACTATTAATATCAGTGTTGTTGATACTACCGGCAATTCGAATTGGACAGAATTTACTATAACTTTTAATAACAATAGTGCTCCGATTTGGAATGCGAGTGCAGACTATAATTTTACAATAGATGAAGATAATTCTAGTTGGGGCGGGGTTAATTTGAGTGATGGGTATGTTAGTGATGTTGATGGGGAAAATATAACTTTTTATTATACTAATGATACGCAATTTGATAATTTTAATTTGAGTAATTCTAGTGGTAGTTGGATAATTAATTTTACCCCTTTAGATGTTGATGTGGGGTATCATGATATAACTCTTTATGCAAGTGATGGCAATGTAAATGTGACGCAGCAATTTAATTTTACTGTGAATAATATTGCAGATACTCCTTCGATTGGTCCATTTGGCGCTAACAACGGAACTATATATGTGGCCATTGTAGAAGGTATTAATTTAGTGGCTACAGAAGACACTGAAATTAATTTTACAATATATATTTCCGACGACGATTTTTTAATTCCAGATGGACAAAAAACTTTTTATGATGAATCTATAATGGTAAATGTTACGGCTTGGAATTATAGCGGTATTGAGGTTGATTTATTTAATTTTTCATCTAATGGTGCTGCTTCTGAACATGTTTATTACAATGTAAATTTTACACCTACAGAAGCAGACAATTATATAATTTTTGTTGAGATTACAGATAATTCTTCTGCATCGGTAAATAGAACTTTTTATCTAAATGTGAGTGAAGTTTCTGATGCCCCTGTTCTGATAGAATTTGATAATGAGTCTCTTACGATTCATGATTATCTTAATTTCACGGTAAATGCTACTGATGACGAAGATGATGATAATACCCTTAATTATTCTATTGCTAATTTAACCGTAGGTTCTCCAAATCTTACAATTGGAAAACAGAATGGTAGTGTCGAATTTAATATGAGTTCTAATTCTACTTATGCTGGAGCTTGGTCATATAATATTACTGTCACTGATAATAATACTCAGACAGATTCTCAGATTTTTTATCTCTATGTTTATGGGAATGCTACACTGGAATCTCCTGACTTGGATTCTAGTTTTAATTTGACCGAGGAAGTTACGAGCGTTTTGAATTTTACAATTAATCATTCGGTTGCTGATAATTTGACTTACGAATTTTGGGTTGATTCGATTACTTGTGCTTATAATGATTCTTCTGATTGTACTTATGGAGATTTAGTTTTGAGAGAAACGACTAGTTCTTTTGGTGATGGAACTGTCTATAACTGGAGCTTTAAACCTAATTATACCGACGAGACTTACGGTAATTATAAGAATTTAACTGTGAGAGTTTATCCTAATGCAACAAATTTTACTTCAACTCAATTGGCTGCGGTTGCAACTAATTTTACTTTTAAGTTAAATATTACTCATACTAATGCGCCACCAGTTGAGTATAATAATTTCACATCTATTTCAGGCTACTATGGAGATACAACTCCGATAAATATTACCTTAACAGATAATTTTAGAGATTATGATTATTTAGATAGTTATTATTTACAAGAGGTTACCTTTACAATTGTTAGTGCTCAAGGAACAAGTAGTGAAATTTATGCCGAAGGGATTGAACCTACTGATAGGCTTTCATCCCCATTTAATAATACAGCAATTCTCGACTGGTCTCTTCAACTTTATGGGAAGGGAGCGTTATCAGAACAACTTACAATTTCTATAAACGATTCTTCTGAGAATGTTACAGGTACACCTTTCATAGCTACTTTCACAGCACCACCAGTAACAGTGGTCACAACTCCTTCTTCTGGTGGAAGCAGTAGTGGTAGTAGTGGTAGAACAAAAATCAAACATTTTTCTATTAAATTAATTATTCCCCGGGATATTGTAATTTCTGATATGAATTATATTGATGTGCCCTTTTCAATTATAAATAATGGGCAGACTGATTTAAGCGGAATTAATTTGAGTAGTCTTGTTAAATTTAATGATAAATTTAATGACGATATAAAGATTTCACTTGGTATTAATTATATAGATATGTTAAAAATTGGTGAGTCGCAAAATTTCACTATGAGGATTTCTGCCGATACACACAAATCTGGAAAATATAGGGCGACTATCGTGGCGGATGTTACAGCCCCTAAATTTTCAGATTGGGGTGAATTTTATATTGAATTGCAAAAAACAAATGAGAGTAAAGCTGAACAACTTTTGATTTTTACAGAGAAACTTATAGCTGAAAATCCTGAATGTTTAGAATTAACAGAGACTCTTCGTATGGCTGAAGCTGAATTTTCAAATGGAGAATTTTCCAATGCTATAGAATTTGCTATGAGAGCTATTGAGTCCTGTGAAGATTCTATTGAAGCTAATGAGCAGATCAGATATCCAGTCGCTGGATTTGTTAAGGATAATTTTTATTATATTTCTTTTTTAACTCTGGCTATTTTTCTGTTCGGGTTTATTTTCTATGTATATAGAAGAGTAAAGTTTAATAAATATAAAGTGGGTGAGTACATATAAGAGATGATGGAAAATACAAAAGATGTGAAACAGTTAATTTTAGAAGTTGAGAAGGAGATTTCTAAGATTGTTGTTGGACAAAGAAAAGTTATTCATGAAATATTAAGAGCAGTTATTTGTAATGGGCATGTTTTAGTTGAAGGTGTTCCTGGTGTTGCTAAGACACTTATTGTTCGTGCTATAGCGAAGGTTCTTGGTGGGGACATGAAGAGAATTCAGTTTACTGTGGATTTATTGCCTACGGATATTACAGGAATCATGAGTTATACTCCCCAGAAAGGATTTGAAGTTATTAAGGGACCGGTGTTTACAAACTTTGTTTTAGCTGATGAAATTAATCGTAGTCCGCCTAAAACTCAGTCCGCTCTTTTAGAAGCTATGCAGGAAAAGCAGGTTACTATTTCTAGAGAAACCTATAATTTACCCAAACCCTTCTTTGTTATGGCTACTCAGAATCCATTAGAAGTTAGTGGGGTATATACTCTTCCTGAAGCGCAGATAGATAGGTTTTTGTTTAAATTATTGATTGGGTATCCTACACCAGAGGAAGAAAAACGTGTTCTAAATAAAAATACTACGATTAACAGTTTTGAAGATTTTGAGTTAAAAAGTATACTCTCTCCTGAAATAATTATTGAATTACAGGAACAAGTTAAGACTGTTTTTACTTCGGATGCTATTGCGGATTATATTGTTGATATTGTTAATGCGACCAGAAGCAAAGATTCAAATTATTCAAAATATATTTCTTATGGTGCAAGCCCTAGGGCCTCTATAGCTTTGCATATTGCCGCTAAGGCCGAAGCTCTTATGCAGGGACGTGAATATGTTATGCCCGAGGATGTTGATAAGGTTGTTTATTCTGTTCTAAGACATAGAATTATTTTAAATTATGAGGCTGAAGCTGAGAAAATTACTACGGAAAAAGTCATTAAACATTTTCTTGGCAAGATTAGGGCTCCGTAAATAATGGTTAAATTAAAACTAAAAAAAAAGAATTCTCCAAAAGAGAACGTTGCTTCTGAGAAAGGTAAGTTAAAAATTAATTTTCCTGGAGCTGTTGCTCAGCTTGAAGCAGTTTTACATAAATTTTTTGTGAAGAAAATTTTATATGATACAATGTTTCGTGGTAGGGGTTTGGAATTTGAATCATACAGGACGTTTGAATCTTTTGATGACGCAAGTATTATTGATTGGAAGGCATCTTTGAGATCTAATAATATTCTTGCTAGAAAATATATTCAAGAAAGAGATTTAGGAATTTATTTTATTGTTGATGTTAGCAACAGTATGCTTTTTGGTTCTGGGAATAAATTAAAGGCTGAACATGTTGCAGAGGTAGTTGGGGCATTAAGTCATTTGATTAGTACTGCTGGAGATAAGGTAGGTTTGGTGATGTTTAATGAAGATGTTGTAAAAATACTCCATCCTTCTAATAGTAAAAATCAACTCCACCTTTTTATGAAATTTCTTTCAGACCCAAGTTTATATGGAGGAGGTTTTGATTTAGATAAAGCTATTAAACATGTTCTTACTGTAGTTAAAAAATCTTACACGATTTTTTTTATAGTTTCAGATTTTATCAAAGTAAAAAAGAGTAGCGAAAAATCTCTTAGTTTAATAGGATCTAGATTTGAAACTGTTGCTATTATGGTAAGAGATCCTATGGATGAAAAATTACCAGATATAAAATATCAATTTGCTTTGCAAGATCCTTATTCTCATAGACAGATGGTTATGGATCCAAGTGTTGCATCTGAAGGATATGAGAAATTAGTTGCTCGTCAGAAAGAATTACTGAAAGATGTTTTTAATAGATCTCAAATAGATATGCTCGAATTAATGACAGATAAGCCGTTTGCATATACAACTGCTACTTTTTTAAAATCTAGATCTGCGAAGGGAGGTAGACTTTAATGGGACTCTTGTTTCTTTATCCAAAGTTTTTACTTTTACTTTTATTGGTTCCTTTCTTTGTGTTTTTGTATTTTTTTAGTTTGGCTTACAATAAGAAAAAAGCGATAGTCTTCGCTAATTTTGAAGCTATGGAGAGATTTTATGATTTAGAATTTTTCTCTAAGAATTTTTTGGCGCTTTATATCAACTTAGGAGTTTTAATTTTACTTATTTTGTCTTTAGCTGGAACATCCATTTCATTCAATGCTGATACTAGCTCCTTCTCGTATGTAATTGCTGTAGATGTTTCTGGGAGTATGGCGACTACTGATGTTCTTCCAAATAGACTTGATGCGGCTAAGGTTGAGGCTAAAAACTTTGTTGATTTATTGCCCCTCGGGGTAGAAGTTGGAGTTGTTGGTTTTTCTGGTGATTCCATTGTTTATCAATCCTTAGATACATCTAAGATAAAAACTAAGATGGCTATTGATGAAATAGATTTTGGAAAGGTTCAAGGGACTAATATCTATAATGCATTAATTGGTGCAAATAAACTCTTTGATAATAAACAATTAAAGTCGGTTGTTTTAATTAGCGATGGTCAATTAAATGTCGGAGATGCTCCACAAATTGTTGGTTATATTAATCGAAATAACTTAGTTGTGAATACAATTGCGGTAGGTACGGAAGAGGGTGGTGTTTCAGAACCTAATATTATTTCTAAAGTTGATGAAGATTTTTTAAGATCATTGTCTTTTAATAGTGGCGGGCAGTTCTTTAGAGTGAAAGATATTAAAGAAATGGGAGAATCTTTTGATGCTTTAATAAGCGAAACCCATAAACAAGTTGAGATTGAATTGACGTTTTATTTGTTGTTTGCTGCCGTAATTCTTTTTGCGATTTTATGGGTTCTTTATAATCTGAGATTTAAAGTGGTACCTTAGAATTAAAGTGAACTTTCGTAGAATTTTTCTCTGAATAAATTTCGGTTGACTTTTTCCTTTTGTATTGTATTTTTAAATGGAACTAATTTTTGTAACCATCCACCATTTTCTGGGGACCCACAGATTGCAGAGGCGAAGCGTTTTATTTCTCTTGAGATAGTATTCGAATCATCTAAGATTGAAATTGGAATTTTAGAATGTAAGGCCTCTGCCATCTTTTTATGGTCATTTATTTTTGCAAGTACAGGTATCTCTGATATTTCCTCTATCTCCTTAAGATTGTATTCGTGTTTTGGAGAACGTATTCTGTTTACAACAATTCCTTCTATTGGAGTATCTTGTTCTTTAGCAATTCTCGCCGCCTTTAGAGTTGTTGTTAGTGTTACGTTGTCTGGGGAAGTTACAAGAAAAACTTTGTCTGCAGCTGCAATAACTGGTTTTAACTCCTCATAATTTGGAGAAGAGTCCAAAATTATGAAATCATATCTTGATTTATATTTGTTTAATATTTTTTTTAGTTTAAATGGATCTACCTCGTCATGATAATACATTGAGGCGGGTATAACATCTATTCCATGTGCTTCGTAGATAGCGTTATGCAAGAGTGTCCCACTTAGTGCGTCGTGCAAAGTTAAATCATTCGTTAAATCTAGATAGAGTCCTATATTTGGTGCAGAGAAATTAGCGTCAACTAGAAGTACTTTTTTTCCGAAGTTTTTTGCTAAAGAAGAAGCTGTCTCTAATGCTAATGTGGTTTTACCTACTCCTCCTTTTATAGAAACGAATGCTAGAATGTTAGACATTTTTATCACCTAAGATGAGTAATAATTTGGAATATATAAGGGTTTTGGAGATTACAAGTTTTCAAATTCTATTTCTTTTAAAATTAGTTTTCTTATTATATCCTTTACTTCCTCAATCTTAATTCTTTTTTGTTCTCCGTTATCTCTATTCCTGATCGTGACATCTTGATTTTTTTCAGAATCTCCATCTATTGTTATACAAAAAGGTGTTCCTATTTCATCATTTCTTGCATATCTTCTTCCAATCGAACCTAGTTCATCGTAACCTATATTCCATTCTTTTTTAAGTTCTCCATAAATCTGTTTTGCAATCTTAATTAATACTGCATCTTTCTTTACTAATGGAAGAATTGCAACTTTTGTAGGAGCTAGCTTTGGATTTAATTTTAAAATTATATTTTCTTTCTCTCCAATTGAATATGCGTCTAACATAAAGACCAAGAAAGCTCTTTCAACTCCTAAGGATGGTTCTGTCACTACCATTGGTAAAACTTTTTCCCCTGTAACATTATCCACCATTTCCATAGATTTCTTAGACTTTTCTTGATGAGCAGTTAAATCATAAGTTCCTCTGTCTGCAATTCCTTGTAGCTCTTTCCATCCGAATGGAAAATTATATTCTATATCCCATGTGTCAGTTGAATAGTGAGATTTTTCTTTAGCAGTGTGTTGTCTTATTCTGAAGTTCTTTGGGTTTGCTCCTAAGTCAAAAAACCATCGTAGCTCTGTAGATAGCCAGTAAGCATGCCATGGTAGCATGATTATTTTTTTTGATAGGGCTTCTTTAATTGTCATACTTTTTGGTTCTTTGTTCTTCTCTTGCATGTCTGCGGAATAAATTAAAATTTCTAAATCCTTTATTTCGTACGGGCATTCTTTATTTTTTCCTGGATTGATAAAATATTCAATCTCCATTTGTTCAAATTCTCTGGACCTAAATAAAAAGTTTCTTGGAGCAATTTCGTTTCTAAATGCTTTTCCGATTTGTGCAATTCCGAATGGAAGTTTTAATCTCGCATTATCTTGTGTTAATTTAAAGTCTGTAAAAATAGATTGTGCTGTTTCTGGTCTTAGATAGGCTGTCGTAGAACTTTCTTTTACGGGCCCAACCTGTGTTGTAAACATCGGGTTGAATTCTCCTTTTGATTCAAATTCTCCACCACATTTTTCACACTTTACTTTTCCTATTTCATGTTTATCTAATTTTGATTTGTTTTTACATTTCTTACAAACTACTGCAACATCGACAAAACAACCCACATGTCCAGACGCTTCCCAAACTTTAGGATTAGTTATTATTGAACCGTCAATTCCGACTATGTCTTCTCTATTGTGAACATGATATTTCCACCATAAATCTTTTATATTTTTCTTTAACTCTGAGCCGATTGGTCCGTAGTCCCAGAAGCCTGCCAGTCCTCCATATATTTCTCCGGATGGATAAACAAACCCTTTCCGTTTGCAGAAATTTGCGAGTTCGTCAATTGTTATTGCCATATGACTAAAGAGGAAGGGTAGTTTATAAAAATATTGGATTGGATAACTTTAAATAAGATTTTTTGGTTTTAATTTAATGCTCCCGTAACTCAGCCTGGATAGAGTGCTAGCCTTCTAAGCTAGAAGTCGCAGGTTCAAATCCTGCCGGGAGCGTGTGCAGATATAGCCAAGCAGTAAGGCAAGCGGCTGCAACCCGCTGATCCTGGGTGCAATTCCCAGTATCTGCTTCAAATATGTGATGTATCACAATATTATTTAAAAAAGAAAAAATGGTTTATTTATTATGAAAAAATATACAATTACTTCAGAATCGGTTACAGAAGGGCATCCGGATAAAGTCTGTGACCAAATTAGCGATGCTATTCTAGATAATTTGCTTGCTCAAGATCCAGATTCAAGGGTTGCTGTTGAAACAATGGTGACTACTGGAAGTGTTCATATCTCTGGTGAAATAACAACTAAAGGATTTTGTGATACTCAGAGAATTGCTCGTCAAACTTTAAAGGAAATTGGATATACTAATCCTGCTTTTGGTATGGACTGTAATGATGCTGGTGTTTGGATTAGTATTCATGGGCAAAGTCCAGATATTTCTCAGGGAGTTTCTGAAGGTCAAGGTGATGATAAAGAACAAGGAGCTGGAGATCAGGGAATGATGTATGGTTATGCTTGTAATGAGACTAAGGAACTTATGCCGCTTCCAATTATGTTGGCACATGGGTTAACTAGACAACTTGCTAAAGTTAGAAAATCTGGAGAGATGAAAGGTCTTGGACCAGATGGCAAATCTCAGGTTTCTGTTGAGTATGAAGATAATAAACCTAAAAGAATTTCTGCCGTTGTAGTTGCTCAACAGCATTTGGAAGAAGTACCTGAAGATTTTTTGAGAACGGAAATTATGAGGACTGTTGTTCAGCCTATTTGTGGAAGTTATATTGACGAAGATACAAAAATATATATTAATGCTACTGGGAAATTTGTGATAGGGGGGCCTGAAGGGGACACTGGATTGACTGGTAGGAAAATTATTGTTGATACTTATGGAGGTGTTGGTCGTCATGGAGGTGGAGCATTCTCAGGAAAGGACCCATCAAAAGTAGATAGAAGCGGAGCGTATGCTGCTCGTTATGTTGCAAAAAATATTGTAGCTGCTGGGTTGGCCGATCGATGTGAAGTTCAATTGAGTTATGCTATTGGTGTTGCAAAACCTACTTCAATTAATGTTGATTGTTTTGATACAAATAAGATTTCAGAAGAACAAATTTCTAAATTGGTTTATGAAAATTTTGATTTAACTCCTCGGGGAATTGTTGATGGATTAAATTTGAAGCAGCCTCAATATCGTAAAACTGCATCGTATGGGCATTTTGGGAGAGAGGAAGAAAATTTCAGTTGGGAAAAACTTGATAAGGTTGATGTTTTGAAAAAAAGTTTGGATTCTGTTCCAAATGAATTAGCTTATTAATTCTAAACAAATAAAAAGTCCTTTTTCTTATTTTATTTATGGTAGAAAAAATTAATGTAACTTTTCTTGGAACTGGTTCATCTATCCCCACGGCTCGAAGGAATTCTCTAGCTATGCTTTTAAAATATAAGGCTGAAAATATCTTAGTAGATTGCGGAGAAGGAACTCAGAGACAGTTTAGAAAAGCACATTTGAATCCGTGTAAGCTTACTAAAATTTTGATTAGTCATTGGCATGGCGACCATGTTTTAGGATTGCCTGGATTATTAATGACTATGATGATGAATGGTTATAATAAAAGCTTGGAAATTTATGGACCAAAAGGAACTAATCAAAGAGTTAAACAGTATTTTGATTTGATTGCTTCAAAGGGACAAGAATTGAATGTAAAAGTTAAAGAAGTGACTAAGGGGATTATTTTTGATAGTGATGATTTTTATATAGAAGCTTTTGAGGTTGATCATGGGTGTCCTGCTGTTGGATATTCTTTTATTGCTAAAGAAAAAAATAGATTAGATAAGGAGAAGCTTGTAAAATTAAAAATTCCTAATTCTCCTTTACTCGGAGAGTTGGCTAAGGGAAAAATTATTGAAATTAATGGGAAGAAAATTGATGGAAAGAAATTGATGTATAAAGAAGATGCGAGAAAAGTTTCGTTTCTTATGGATACTCGTAAATGTGATAATGCTGTAGCTTTGGCTAAAGGTGCGGATATCCTGATTAGTGAATCTACTCATTCTGTTGAGGAGCAAGCTATTGCAACGGAGTATGGGCATTTGACTTCAGTTGATGCGGCTAATATAGCGAAGAAGGCGAAGGTTAAAGGTTTAGTTTTAGTTCACTTAAGCCAGAGATATGACGCTATTCCAAAAGTTATACTCAAGGAAGCTCAAACTGTTTTCAAAGATGTTGTTATCCCTGAAGATTTTGAAGAGATTGAACTGTAATAAAGTTCCAACTAATAATAAAGATTTTGAGAATTCTTGTCTAGCGAAATTAATCAGACAAAACGCTCTATGCTTTAGCCGCTGAAGAAGGTGAGATGAAGATAATTGTATCTCCTCGCAAAAATGTCAAGCCGTAGCTTGTTGTTTGCTCTCCGTTTTCAACTTCTTTCGCATTATCGAGGACCACATTAATGTGGATGTCGAATGCAAGTAAAGTTCCGACAAATTGTTTGCCGGTTTTCAGCTGCACTAAAATCTCTTTACCTTTTGCTGAATTCAGCAAATCCAAAGGTCTATCGATTCCGTTTACCATAAACCTATTCTATAATTAGAGTTTTTAAATGCTTTTATATAAAAAATTTAATATTAATTTGCTAATTGCCTTGGAAGTTTAATATCCTCGGAAGCTTTTTATATAGGGTTGAATTGATATTTTTATGAGGTGGAATTCGTTAGTTTCGTTATTGTCAGATAGTCGTGTAAGCTTTTTGCTAGGCTTTGTTATTGTAGTAATTCTCTTTGCGGGAATTTTAGCTCTGGTTGAATTAAAGTTAAAACGTAAAAAAGAAAAAGTAGTTGTAAAAAGTGTTGAAGAATTGGCTATTGATAAAATAAAGAAATTTATGAAATATAATAAATCTTCCAGGGAGAAGTTAGATTTTGTTGACAAAAATGCTAAAGAATATTTTCATGAAATGTATGGAACTTCCTTGAAGTCTAATTATTCTACTTTAGTAAAAGAATTAAGTAAACATCAACTTAAGCATAATATAGAAGATTCTGAAAATAAAACCTCGATGAATATCTCAATTTTACCAGATAAAGAAGAAGTTGTATTTTGTAGATCAATGCAGGCTGCTTATTATTTTGTAAAAAAATTGAAAAGTGAAAATGTAGAAGCTCTCGCGGATTTATTAATTAGTATAAAAGAATATAAAAGAGTTATTGATAATGTTCCTAGTATAATTTCTATGCAGAAAAAGAAAGGAAAAATACTTCCAAAATTAGCCAACTTTTTCTTTGTTAGTAAGATAACTCCTGGTGAAAAAAATATAAAAAAGATTGAACGACTTGCTAAAAAAAATGGGATTGTAAAATTGCCTGAGCAAAAGAAGGTTGTTATTCCTCTTAAAGATAAAAATACTCCCAAAAAAATAAATCTAGAATTCAAAAAAGGTCAGAAAGAAAAAATAGTAGAAAGAGTTTATGTTTTACCTAGTGAAGTCAAAAAAGAAAAAGTAATAGAAAAAGTTCAAGCTCTACCTACTAAAGTTAAAAAAGAGAAACTTGTTTTGCCAAAAGTTAATAGAAAATATAGAATCAACAAAAGAAAGTTCTGGTTTTTTAGAAATACATCTAGAAAAGATATATCAAAGATAAGGAAGGAGCCTTATAAGATTGCAAAAACTGATTCTTCTATTATAAATACCAAAGATAATTCAGTTAAAAATAAAGTAGAGCCAGTTAAAAAAAGAAGTTTTAAATTTCCTAAGAATAAAAATAAATTCCCTAAAAAGAAAAAACAAATTACTATTAGGGTAGATAGGAAACCCATAAGAAATAACAGAGATGTTTTTACTCATAGACATAATTCAGTTAAAAGTGGACGAGATGGGGTTGCCGGAAGAATTGTTAAACATGAAAAAACTCGTCTTAATAGATGAGAGTTGTTTAATGGGAACTTTAAATGAAAATAATAAATTAGAGGAGGTTTAAGAATTTTTTTAATTATTTATTAATATTAGGTAAATAAATAAACTCTTTAGATATTAAAATATTATGGAAAAAAAGTGGTTATCTGTGTTAAGTATAATTGCGTTAATTATAGTCAGCGTTGTTTTTGTTTTTATGATATGGAATTTTTCCATAGATAAAGATGTCGCAGAACAGGTAGGCTGTGTAGATGTAAACAACGTTGCTAGCTTTACTTATGATTTGTGTTATGATGCATATACTAAAAATATGTTTTTAACGGTTGGGAGAGAGTATGATAACTATAAGCTAAGATCGTTTGAATTCTCATTTTTTGATTTTAATCAACAGAGTTATAAAATATCTGATATCCCAGATGTTGGAAAATCTAAATCATATAAAATCCCTTCTGAAAAAAATCCACAAGATTTTTATGTTAAATTAAAGATTATTAGAGATTTTTCCTCTCCTATTTGTGAAGAGCCCAGAAAATTATTTGTAGAATATTGTCCTACTAGTATTAATGACGAAGGAGTGAGCGTGAGTATTAATTCCTTAAATAGTTCTGGGCTTGAAGACTTTGTGGCTGTTGCTGAACCATTGGAAGATACTTCTGATGCTTTGTCTTTAAGTCTTGTCGAGAAAGAAGCCATTTGGAAATCTCAATGTGAATCCAAATGGAAATGTGCAGGTTGGGGAGCTTGTATAGATGGTATACGAAAAAAGATTTGTGAAGACCTGAAAAAATGTAATATCCCTACTGATGTACCCAAAAGAGTACAATATTGTGATGGAACCTGCGAAGAGAATTGGGAATGTTCTTGGTCAGCTTGTTCTGGTGGGTTTATAACTCCAACTTGTAAAGATTTGAATGGGTGCGGGACTTCATATACAGTTCCTCAAAAATTAAATTGTAATAAGGATAAGAAGTGTATATCCAATATTATCTGTGGAGATTGGACGAATTGTGATGTTGATTACAATTTTATTGATTTAATACAAGATTCTATTAGCGAGATTCAAGGAACTAAAACTCGTATATGCGAAGATCTGAATGGATGTGTCCAAAAAAATATTGAATATAGAGCGTGTTCTGTAAATGTAGATGTTTACACTAAACGATTTATTAAATGTGGAGTGGAATTTATTGGGGTTTATAATCGGTTGAATGATGAATTAATTTCTAGAGTTAGTAGTAGTACGGGCGAAGCTTCATCTTTACGTATTTACTTAGATGATGAAATTAATAACACTTATTGTGATTATTGCTCTGATGGTATTAAAAATGGTGATGAAGAGGATGTCGATTGTGGAGGAACATGTGAAGAGTGTTCAGAAGTATATATAGAAACAACATTTAGAAAAGGAGGATGGTGGGAGAACTTTTTAGATAGAATTAAAAAAATATTTGTTTAAAAATATTTATTATAAAGATGGTAAATAAAAAAGAAAAAAGAAAATATGGCGTTTCATTGTCTGAAAATATGGGACAAATGAAAATTCAGCAAATGGCATTTATGATAGTGGCAGTGTTCTTCTTTTTTGTGTTGGTTGGATTATTTTTTTTAGGTATCCGACTTAATGGTATAAAAGGAAGCGCTTCACAGTTACAGAAAGAACAAACTATTTCTTCATTGGGAGTTATTGCTGATATGCCAGAACTTAATTATGATTCTTCTGAATCTATGACCATTGATGAGGATAAGCTTATTGTTATGTCTGGAACGCTAGGAAAAGATTATGATTTATTTTGGCCGGTAGCTTCAATTGAAGTCTATAAAATTTATCCATCATTTACTAGTATAAAGGAATGTCCTAGTGTCGATTGTAATTATTATATGATATATGATAATAAACAAAATAATACAAAGGCTTACTCTTCCTATGTTTCTATTTGTAAAAAAGTTTCAGAGAGAGGTTCTGTTTATGATAGATGTGAAGTTGGTAAATTAGTAGTGGGGATGAAAATACATGATGAATAATATAAAAAAGGAAGGGCAACAAGAAATAGTAGGATTTGTTTTAATAGTTGTTCTTGTAGTTGTAGGGCTTATGGTTTTTTTGGTTATTTCTTTAAAAAGTCCTTCTGAAAACGAAAGGAGTTCAGAGGTTTCCAATATTTTAGATGCTATAATGAAACATACAACTGAATGTGCGATTGTTTATGATCCTGATTATGATAATTTTGAAGATTTATTTAAGAGCTGTCATCAAAAGAATAATTGCAGTAATTTGGATAAATCAGCGTGCAAGTATCTTAATGAGAGTTTGCGAGATGTAGTTAAAGCTATGATGGGAAGTGAAGCTATGGTAAATTATTATCAGATTGATTTTTTTGTAAAGGGTGAAACTCCAGGTATTTTAACTTTTTCTGAAGGAAATTGTACTGGTAATGTAAATATGGCCCAAAGAAATATAATTTCTGATTCTGATAGTTTAGTAATTCGAATGAAAGTGTGTAAAACGATAAGCAGGGGGCAAGAAACAGATTTATAAAATGGTTGAACTTTTATGTAACATGAGAGAGAGGATGGATAAAAAAGGGCAGCAAACAATGGGAATGCCTTTTGGGATGATATTTGCAATATTTTTGATAGTTGTATTCATAGTTATCGCATTTATTGCTGTCAAAGGCTTTTTAGATGTAGGAGAGAGTTCTGAAGTTGGGATATTTTATCGCGATCTTCAGTATGCTGTTGATGAAGCACTTAGTGAGCAGTATGGTGAATCACCTTTTCCTATAAATTTGCCGTCAAAAATTAAAAAAGTTTGTTTTGCTAATTTATCTTCTGAGATAACCAATGACGGTGTTGATTATAAACTTATTAAAGATTATGAAATTTACAATTCAAATGTTTTTTTGGTTCCTCCAGAATACGCAAAGGGGATGCAATATAAACTGATTGAAGGGATTAATATTAGTAGAATAACTAATGAGGCAAATCCTTACTGTGTAGATGTTAAAGATGGTTTAAAAATAAATAAAGAATTTTATGGTAATTTGGTTTGGGTTGAGTAAATGAAAAAGGCTCAGTTTAATTTTGTTTGGATGTTTGCTATAATTGTTGGTGGAATAATTCTTTTTTTGGCTGTTTTTGGGGCAATGAAAGCAGGAGGTACCTCAAGATATCAAAGTTATAGTGAGACTGGTGTAAGTATATCAATTATTACGGATTCTTTACAAGCCGGATTTAGTGAGGGGTCTTTTGGGAAAATTTCTTTTCAGGGAGAAACTAGAATAAATAATATTTGTATCTTTGATGAAGAATTTGGTAAAAATCTTATTTCTGTATCTACAAGGTCTAATATAGGAAATGAGTGGAATTCTCCAGGTGGCGAAAAAACAGTTCCTAATAAATATATTTTTTCTTCCGAAAAGAGTTCTGGAGAAGATTTTTATGTTTTTTCTAAACCTTTTTATTTTCCGTATAAAGTTGCTGATTTAACTTTTTTGATTTCCGATAATTATTGTTTTATTGATGCTCCCGATGAAATTTCTGAAGAGATAATCGGATTAAAAATACCAAATATCGAAATAGAAAACTGTACTTTGCCTGAGAGTATTAGAGTTTGTTTTGGAAGTAGTGGTGATGGTTGTGATATTAAGGTTAACTCTACAATAGTTGAGAAAGGTTCGGATGAAATGGACTATGTTGGAAATTTGATGTATGCAGCTATTTTTTCTGACAAGTCCACTTATGATTGTAATGTAGAAAGATTGAAATATAGAGCAAATAAAATTGCTGAAGAATTTTCTCAGAAAGCTGATTTAATGAATACTAGAGGTTGTAATACAAATATGAAGATGTGGTTAACTTCTTGGAGTGGTGAACTTATTGCAAGTAATACTTTATCTAGTTTAGTAGGTAAGTCCAATGATATAGAAGAAAAGAATAAAGACGAATTATGTAGAGTTTGGAGATAGCAAGTCTTTTAAATTAAAATTGATAACCATAATCATGGCTCTATAGCTCAGCGGTAGAGCGCCGCTCTCATGAGGCGGAGGTCCCGAGGTCAGCACTCGGTAGAGCCATTAATAAAAAAAGAAAAAAAATAAATTAAGATTTGTAGATGTTATTCTTCTATGACTTTAAATAGTTTAGAATTTTCATGGCGAGAAATGGGGTCCCATACTGGTACTTTTATTTCTGTTGTGCCGTTTTCATGTATATATGAAACTACTTTATACTCAGTGGGATGTTTCGTTCCTGTTGTGTAATCTTTTTCCATTTTGACCTCCAGTTTAGTTGGGGTCTTGCATAGTGTTGTTAGGCCAATAAATATAGTTTGTAATAAAAAGTAGAGGCCATGTAACTTAATACAAGACCGCGAGTTTTGCAAATATATTTAACTTAAATAAATTAATAACTAAGTTATTTATGTTTTGCATGTTATCTTAGAATAAAATGAGTTTAAATAATTTATGAATTAATTAATTTTTTCCTAAAACTACTTCTAAAGTAGAAACATGTATCATCTTTCCTTCTTTGTTTTCGAATTCTTCGCTTCCAATTGTAACATTTTTTACTGAGACGTTTTTATCTTCTAAGAATTTTCTTCGTGATACTTCTGCAACATCCACACCTTTTGCAATAAATTTTCCTCTAGCTTTAACTGTTACTTCGTCCACACCTTTGTTGAATTGTACGATGACACCTGTCACATAATTCATGAAAGGTTTGCCTCCGATAAATATAGAGTTTTCTTTGGATTTTTCTGTTTCTGTAGTCATTTTATTGTTCTGTGTCGTCTATGATTGTTTTTCTGTTTGTCTTAATTCTCGCAATATAACCTGCTATTTTGTTTCTTACTTTTTTACTTGGCAATATACTCCCAAGTGCCTTTTTATTTTCTTCAAAAGTTTTTCCAAAAGATTCGTCTGAATTTTCTATTAACTTTCTCGACGTTCTTTTTATTACAGTAGATTTTATTCTTCCCATATTTATGGATGTTATTTTGGCTTTAAAAGTATTATGGTTATAAATCACTTCATAATTTCCAATTTAATTAAATTATTTTCATCTATAAGCTTTTGTATTGGTTTTGATGGCTCCTTTCTAATTATTAGAAGGCATGGCATTTTATTTTTTGTTGCGATTTGTACAGATGCTTCAATCTCGTTTTTTGTGATAGTTTTTTTATTCTTTGCTATTAAAAGAAAATTTATATTATCAAGTTGAGAGTTTATACTTATTACTGCCATAACTTCTTTTTTTTCTGTCCTTACTTCTTCAATAAATTTCAAATTTTTATATTCTAAGAATTCTTTTATCTCAATCAAAAATTCAGGTTCTTGTTTTTCCTCTTCTTCTGCTGAGTTAAAAATACTTTCTATCTTTTTTGGTTCATTTTTTGTCTGTATTACCTCTCCTTTTTGGTCTATTATTCCAATTGTCTTCTCTTCTGGTTCTTTTTTATCTTCAACTATTTCCTTAATCTCTAATCTAGGAGCTTCAAGTGTCTCTTCTTCTATTAACTCATTTTTAGAAGGCGATTCTTCAACTTCAACTTCTTCTTCTAAAGCAAAAGCATATCTCCACATTGTTTTTTCTGGAGGGCCAAAAGATACTGCAAAATCTTTGATATTCCTAAGTGCAACTCTTGTTACTGGATCTTCATCTTCATCAACTATTAATTTATTTTTTTTAAGTTTAAGATAAGCTTCTTTTTCTGCTGATTTAAGATTCTCGGTATATTCTTCGAGTCTTTGCTCTCCTCCTGGAAGGAAATAAAGGGGAGATGAGCCAATTCTTAGGTGGCTTGTTTTTACTTGTTTGGAATCTATAAGTTCTGATGTAATTGCAGAAGCGAACATGGGTTCCATCTCGATAGCTTTCGCAATTCTTACAGGAAGAGATGGTCCATTCTCTTTTAAGAATGAAATTATTTTATCCTTTTTTTCTTGGATGTTTATCATTTGTCTAAGAACTAATTGGAGATTATAAAGATTTTTATGCTTTCAAATATATATTCTAAATCGACATGGAAGAGATTATGGTCTAATCCATTTGATTTCGTAATAAGAAACATCACCTTCTTCATCAACGATAGCAATTAGTAGATTTTTTTTCGTAGAATGGGCGACTCTGTTTTTTGCTGAGAAATCTTGCCAGGTCATTTGTTTGTTTTCTGAAACGGGAAAAAGAATCCATTTAGAATGGCTTTCATTAATTTTTTCTCCTTTTTTGTAAACTCTAAATTCCGCTCCAAATTTTAACGCTGTTTTTACGATGTATCCTTTTTTTCTTAGATCCTTAAACACAAAATATTTAGTCTTGAATTTTTTATCTATTTTTTCAAATTTTTTCATGATTTCTTTTTGTGATAGAATTTTATCTCTACTATCCACGATTTCCATTTTTTTGTCTTCAACTAAAAATAGAGCTTCAGAAAGAGAGTAGAGTATTTTTTCTCCGGATTTTTCACCGAATCTACTTGTTACAAAAATATTTTGAGCTTCAGCTGTGTTTGAAGTTATTCTTTCTGATGTTAATGTTGCTTTTATTTTTTTCATCTTGACGTATAGCCCCACCAGGATGTAGGCAAGAATTGTCCCATTTATGCGGAACTTAATTCTTATTGCGATTCCTCCATTTTATATTTTCTATCCTATTTCTTTTCCTTTTTATTAGTTCATTCTCTAGGATCTTTGTTTCTTCCTTTGTCCATTCTTCAAACATAGGTGTAGCATTCTCTTTTAACTCTTCTTTTTCTAATTCTATACTCTTGATGTCAATACTTAAATTTTTAAGAATTTCTTTTTTCTTCGGGTGTTTGCTTGCTTGGACTTGTTTCTTGTATGCTTTTATTTCTTCAATCTGGTTTTCTAATCCAAAAATTTGTTTTTTTAGAATAATCTTGTTTATTCTTTTTACTTTTCTCTTTGATTTGTCGCTATTCTTCCCGCTAGTATCTAGTTTTTTATTAAAAAAAGGAAGATGGTATTTATCTATAAGAGATTGAAGGTGTTCCTCATAAACTTCTTTTTTACTAAATTGCTTGTTTTTCCCATATATCTCTAGTTGTTTTGAGTCAAATGTAGCAAAAACAATATTTTCTAATTCTTGTTGAGAATAATAGTCTTCAAGGAAGGTGTATTTTGCTGGAAGAAAATACATTGTTTGTCCATCCTTGGGTTTAAATTCTTTCATTAAAAATTCTGGAAGTGATTTTATTCCACAAGTACCTGTATGCCCTCCAAATTTTGCTATTTTTTTGTAAACCTCTTTGTTATATTTTCCATCTTTTAGGGCATCCTGGTCCATCCTTTCAATATGAATTACTTCCCCATCTAGTCCCCAGAAACCAATTAAATCTCCTGAGGCCCACTTATTATCGCTTAGAATACCCTTTGGGATTGTGAATGATCCATATTTGCCCTTTATACGAAATTTACTTGAGTTTGTATACATACTGTAATTACGACGTATCTCTTTTTAAAATCTCCTATTTTGTATACTTTATAGATACTGCTTTATAGTAATGGTAAAATCGCCAAAGACCTACCTCGCTTTCATACAACTGTCTCTGATCCTCACACCCTTTTGCCTTACAAATTCAATTTTTCCTATCGCTTCAAAATACTTCAAGAGATCCATGCATTGTTTTTTGTTTATACTTAGACTACGACATAGCTTTAATCGAATGTTTTTGAACCCAATAGTCCCAACAGTATTTGTTCTGCACTCTTTAAGACGCTCGAAGGCAAGTTCATTTAAATCAAAATAATAACTCTTCTCAGTCTTAGCTTCTTCTTTGAGACTCAGAAGAGTTTCACACCATTTTGGCAAATAGGGATCCATATTAACCACTCATCTATTTTGTTTTTAAAATGGAGCGACCACCCCCAAGGTACAGAGAAAGAGAAAGGTATCCCACATAACTACTCTGTTTTCTTAATTCTTTTTTTTGCCAAAGAAATATACTTTTTACTTAAATCAAAACCCATCCAATCCCGTTTTAAATCACCACAAACTTTCGCAGTGGTTCCTATTCCTATAAATGGATCCAATACCAAATCACCTTTTTTTGAAGCCATCTCTACAAGCCTCCCAAATAATGCTTCGGGTTTTTGAGTGGGATGTGCAGCCTTCCGATCTTCCCCCTTAATTCTTTCCTTGCCTTGACATAAAGAAAATTCCCAAAAATCCCTTAATTGCTTACCTTCATTGTATTTCTTCATTTCTTCATAATTAAAAGTCCATCCACTAGCTTTTGAAAACCAAATAACAAATTCAGTTGAATGGGTCAACATTCTTTTTGTGATGTTGGGCATAGGGTTTGTCTTTTTCCAAGTAATTACATTAAGCGGCCTATATCCCATCTCTTTTAAAATCAACAAAATTTCTCCAGCATTGTGAATCGTAGCACACACCATTATAGATCCAGTATTTTTCAATATCCTATCAGATTCTTTTAGCCATTGTTTTGTAAATTCATAATAAGATTCATTACTTTCAAATTTATCCCAGTCCTCATTTACCTTATAAAAGGCCCCTCCCGTAGTATTTCCTGGAAGGTTTACTCCTTTTTTGGAAGCATTATAAGGAGGATCTGTTAATATTAAATCCACACTTTGAGGATGTAGTTTTTTCATTAATTTGATACAATCCCCAACATAAAATTTATTTTTTTCCATTTTATATTAAAATTTTATCTCCCCAACTTTTAATTGCATTAGGAATTTTCTGAATCCATTCTTCAGAATTATTAGCACCTTCAGTCAAGATTATAACTTTATCATATAATGATCTCAATTTGTGCCTGTCAAAATCTATATTATTATTTTTAAATTCTCTTAAAAATTTCAATATCTCTATGAATTGTGTAATAGTTAGGGGGATTATCTTTTGTTTAGCACCTTCAAATTCATATTTAACCGAGGTCCAAAAGGTATTTATTGTATCCCTGTGCAATTTTGGGGCAATAAATAAACAATAGGATACCTCTTTTTCTTTTTCTTCAAAATCTCGCAAATGTCTCATAACTGGCTGTCCCTCATTGTACCATTGATCCCTTCCAGTTAGCATAGTTACCTCACAAATAGAAGAAAAGTCTTCATAGTAACATTCTATATCGGGCATATTCGCCCCAGCGGTAGATGTCGGCTTATTATCATCACCTACAGGATAATTTGGGCTTATTTTAATTGCATCATTTAATGCATTTAATCCTAGTGCTGAATATTGTTCGAGAATTATAGGTCTTTTTTCAGGAAATGAATAAATATTCTCTAGGATTTCTATATAGCTTTCTAGATTTTCCACATTTTGAGAAGCTTGATGTTCAATGTGCTCCTGGAGTCTCCTTCTTTCTTTTCTTAAATTTACTATTATAATTTTAAGATTCTCAACTGTCTGATCTGATAAATCTGGGACACTAAAAACAAACCCTGTTGTGCTTTCTTTTAGTTCTTCTATATTACCTATCAATGCAATTATAATTTTATTTAGATCAGCAAGATTCTCCCAAGATAATTCAGGCTGAACGAGACTTCCCATATATTCTACATATTTACTTTCATCAGAAAATGATTCTGATTTAACAGAATATTCAGATAACAACTTATTAATCTCGATTTTTCTTTGAAGCTCTAAATCTAAATGATTGTGAAAACCCCTAACATGAAAATATCTTGTGTATTGAAGATACCTTCTTGCGCTATCTCCATATTCCTTCATGTTATTGATAGTTTTTAGGACATCTTCTGGGTTTTCTGAACCCAAAAATTCTTTTACAAATTTTAATCTAAAAGATTCAAAGATTTTTTTCTGATTATCTTTCTTTTTTCCAAAAAGCAATTGCCTTAACTCAATTATTTTATCCGCATAAGATTCAATGTCTTCATAATTAATTAGAGATGGAACAAAAATATTAAATTCATGGAAGGATATGCCTTTGGGTTCTTTGCCTAACCCCCTATACTTTTCATTTACCCTATTAATTAAATGTAAGATACCCATGAATGGTTTAATATCATATCCATCCTCATATTTATAGTCTTTAGATCCTGGATTGGGTAATTGCCATTTCAAAAAAAACTTTAAAAAAACATCACCTATGTCTATCTGATCATCAAGAAATGCCTTACCCAAATCTGTAATGACAACCTTTCCACTTGATTTTTTTGCTATAGCTAACCCCATTTTAGTCAAAGCTGCTACGGAAACTCTGCCTCTTAGCCCCGGATCCTTTTTTAATTCACTAGAATTTTTCCTCATGTGCTCGAATAGTTCTTTTGCTTCCCCCAAAGACATTTTGTCTTTAGAAGTTACATAATACCTTAATTGCTCGGTAGATAGCTTCGTAGGATGATATAATCTATTCTGGATTAAAATAGTTTGATACCTTACTTGACCAATCTCATCAAACTCCTCACCCTCCATTTCCTGCAATACTCGCAAAAAAGGCAATATTCTTTCTGCTTCTCTAACTGTTGTAGACAAAGACCATAATTTTTTCATTTATTAACCTTCACGAAATAGATACGCTCCTTATGTTTATTAAGATTTGTTTTGCCTGTAGTAAACTGATTAAATTCTTTTTCATAAATTTTCAAGGTGCCTTTACTTTTTAGAACCGAAATTATAAACTCTGTTGGCAATTTCGCGTTGGATCGATTATTCAACTTATTCTCTGTGGTGTTATAAGACAAAAGAATATATTTAGCATTTGCGCTGTCTATCAAATTTTTGAATGCTTCTTTTGCAGTAGATAAGTTATAATCACTCTTTATGTGACTCCTATCCATTTTTTTAGCCACTCCAAAAACTTTTGGTTTTTTCCATTCAGATATGTTTTCCAAAACATGATAAGCATCGGAATATTGACGAGAATTGTAAGGAGGATCTAAATATAAAATATCAATCTTAATATGGTCTATAAGTGAGTTGGCGTCCATTTTAAACACTTCATTATTAGAATTATTTTCAAACTTTATATTTGGAAGTTTTAAAATTAATTCATTAAAGGAATCCATTTTTTTTCTATAGGCATCGTAATGGCCACAGGTATTAGCTACCCGGTCAAGGGCATAAATAAGACTAGTTATTAATATATTTTTTTCTAGAGCATTAAGGCCCCCATCTTTATCTATTAAGTCCCTTATCAATCCTATTTTGATGGCATTGGGTCTTGAAAAATATTTATTCCCGAAAGTTCTTGAAACATAATTAGGCTTTTTTCCACTTAACATATTAAATTTAGAAATATATATTTTAATTTTATCTATATCTATATTTTTATGAGTACTTGTCAACCATGAGGATAAAATTAAAAAATTAGAATGTAATAGGTCATTAGAAATTATTTTAACATCTTGTTTGTTAAAGTATTCTCCAACAACCCCCGTGCCAGCAAACATATCGCAAAAGGAGCCATAACTTCCCACATTTTCAGATATAATAGACTCTATAAATCCCAATAACTTAAACTTATTTCCCAAATATCTTCTACTTCGGATCTCAATGGTATCTATCTCTAGTTCCATATAATTTATTTGACATTAACCTTTATTAAATTGTTGGGAGGGCAAACATATTAAGAGATTACTAATCTCCAATTATTTCCCACAGCTTCTCAATTATCTCAACCTCTGCCCATGTATCAAGTTCACAATACTTTTCCAAGGCCTCCATAACTTTAACCTTATCCTCTTCACTAGCATCC
>Ga0208647_1000132_pt1 | contig 30169 bp, 33 predicted proteins | sample AntAceMetag02UKA_FD_184765 | JGI IMG/M metagenome (GOLD analysis project Ga0208647, IMG submission 184765) | Saline lake microbial communities from Ace Lake, Antarctica - Antarctic Ace Lake Metagenome 02UKA (SPAdes) (version 2) | ecosystem: Environmental > Aquatic > Non-marine Saline and... | reverse complement strand
ACCATTTTTATCAAAAAAATAATCTTAAAAATAAAAAGACTGCTATTTGGCACAGTTATCTTGTTGATAGAAAATTATATCAACTAAATGCACCAAACGTCAGGTTTTTTTTAGATTATTTAGCAGTATTAACAAGCGTTTTCAGTAATTTCCGTAAAACACTTGCATTAAATTTTATAATAGGTATAATATTATATGTATTTAAGAAAATTATTTATACGAACTGAGGCTAACTATTATGAATGATATCTTAAAAAGAGATGTATTCTCTATACAAAATAAAGCCGTTTTTATTATAGACGACCTTGTTTATTTTTCACTAAAAAATTATAAGAAATAGGATGATTATCTGATAAAGATAACCATCCTTTTGTCATTTCGGGAGGATTTAAAGATGAAGACTGTTGTTATCGGGGTAATTGGTGCTGATGTACACGCTGTTGGAAATAAGATTATTGACTATGTTTTAACAGATAATGGATATAACGTTGTTAATATAGGGGTATTATCATCACAAGAAGATTTTATCAATGCAGCTATTGAAACAAATGCAAAAGCGATCTTAATATCTAGTCTCTATGGACATGGAGAATTAGACTGTAAATATATGCGAGAACAGTGTGATGAGGCTGGTTTGGAAGATGTTAAGCTATATGTTGGTGGGAACATTGTTGTTGGTAAACAAGATTTTAGAGAAGTAGAACAGAGATTTAAAAAAATGGGATTTGATAGAGTATACCCACCTGGTATGAAAATCGAACAAGCTCTTGATGATTTGAAGGAGGATATCGGAATCTGATGAAACCTTATCTTTTAGTTGATTTCGGATCAACTTATACCAAAATTACCGCAGTAGATTTAGAACACAATTTTATTATTGGTACTTCAAAAGCAACAACAACCGTTGATACTAATGTACTAGATGGTTACGACAAAGCTATGGAGAGATTATTAAGAAATCATCCCGATATAAAAGAGGACAATATATCTGGTTTTTCTGCATGTAGTAGTGCAGCTGGTGGGTTGAAGATGGCAGCAATTGGACTTGTAGAAGAGTTAACAGTTGAAGCTGCTAAAAGAGCATGCCTTGGAGCTGGCGCTATTGTTAATATGGTTTTTTCACATCATATGACAAAAAGAGAAGTTGTTAAATTAGAAGAAGCTGACATTGATATTATCTTATTAGCTGGTGGTACTGATGGTGGAAATAAAGAATGTATTATTCATAATGCTAAAAAACTAAAAGAAGCAGAAATAGATGTTCCAATAATAATTGCTGGAAACAAAGAAGCTGTTGATGATATAGAAGAATTATTTGAAGGTACTGATATAGAGTACTTTGTTGTTAGCAATGTAATGCCACAACTCAAAAAATTAGATGTAAAAGAAGCAAAAGAAGTAATCAGAAAAATCTTTATTGATAAAATCATTGAAGCAAAAGGAATAAAAAAAGCAGAGCAAAAAATTGGTGAAATCATAATGCCAACACCAGAAGCAGTATTATTAGCTGCTGAATTACTCTCAAATGGTTTTGAAGATGAAGAAGGATTCGGTGAATTAATGGTTATTGATATTGGTGGAGCTACTACTGATGTACATACTATTGGAGAAGGATTCCCTAAAAGAACAGAAGTAATCATGAAAGGGCTTCAAGAACCTTTTGCTAAACGTACTGTTGAGGGTGACCTTGGAATGAGATATAGCGCTAATGCTTTATTAAGCTTAGTATCAGATTATGAGTTTAGAAAATACTTTGATGAAGATGATCAGTGTGATCATAATATAGCTAAATCTCTTGAAAGAAGAAAAGAACATGTCGATTTTATTCCACAAACAAGAGATGAAGAAGAATTTGATAAAGCAATCGCAAAAATTTGTTGCGATGTATCAATCAGTAGACATGTAGGACATGTAGAAGTAGTTAGTACTCCTCTTGGAAGCATGTATTACCAAACAGGTAAAGATTTATCTGATATAAAATATGTTATTGGTACTGGTGGAGTTTTAATCAATAATGCTGATGCTAAAAAAATCTTAAGATCAGTAAATAAAACATCAAACAAGAAACTAGAACTAAGACCAAATAATCCTGCAATCTTAATTGATCGTAGTTACATTTTGTCTGCAATGGGATTGTTATCTCAAAAGTATCCTAAAAACGCATTAAAAATCATGAAACAATATTTACTATAAGGAGACTATTTATGGTTAAGAATAAAAAGATGGAGTTAGAAACTTTTCTAGAAATTAGAAAAGAAATCTTACTACAGTGGCCAACAGGATCTCATCCTGCCCTTGATTTAGAAGAATCTGTCAAAAGATTAAAAAGTGTTCCACCCCATAAGAACTTTGCTATGAAATTAAGAAAAGCAAAAGCAGAGGGAGTAACACTTATACAACCACGCGCTGGAGTAGCCCGTCTTGATGAACATATAGAATTACTTCAATTCTTAGAAAAAGAAGGACATGCTGATTTTTTACCATCTACAATTGATTCATACACAAGACATAACCGTTATGAAAATGCTGAAGATGGAATAATTGAATCAGAAAAACAAGGAAGATCATTGTTAAATGGTTTCCCTGCAGTAAACCATGGAGTAGATGGTTGCACTAAAGTCTATGAAAATGTAAATTCTCCACTTCAAGCAAGACATGGTACACCTGATGCAAGGCTGTTATCTGAAATCATCCATGCATCTATGTGGACTTCAAATGAAGGTGGAGGAATTTCATATAATATACCTTACGCTAAAATAATCAGTTTAGAAGATACAATTAAATACTGGCAATATGTTGATAGATTAGTAGGGTATTACTACGAACAAGGGGTTGAACTTAATCGTGAGCCTTATGGTCCACTAACTGGAACACTTGTTCCACCAGCAATTTCAAATACTGTCGCAATAGTTGAAAGCATTTTAGCTGCTGAACAAGGAGTTAAAAATATAACTGTAGGATATGGACAAGGTGGAAATCTTGTTCAAGATATTGCTGCACTTAGAGCGTTAGAAGAACAAACAAACTATTATCTAAAATTATTTGGGTATGAAGATGTCTTTATAACTACAGTTTTCCATCAATGGATGGGAGGATTTCCAACTAACGAAAGTGAAGCAATAGGATTAATTGGTTATGCTAGTACTGTTGCTGCTCTTGGGAAAGCTACAAAAATGATTACAAAAACAACTCATGAATCAGCTGGTATACCAACAAAAGAAGCAAACGCTAACGGATTAAGAACTTCTAAAATGGTAGTGAACCTATTAAAAGATCAAAAGATGCCTGATTCAGCTGAATTAGATGAAGAAATTAATCAGATTAAAAAAGAGGTAGATGCCTTAATCCATGCTATAGTTAAAGCAGGTAAAGGAGACATTGCTCAAGGAGTAGTTAATGCTTTTAAAGAAGGATTTATTGATGTTCCTTTTGCACCTAGTGAACTTAATAACGGGAAAATCTTACCAGCAAGAGACATTGATGGTAAGATTAGAATATTAGAAATGGGAAATCTAGCATTTCCTGACGAGATAAAAGAGTATCACAGCAACAAGTTAAAAGAAAGAGCTAAAATTCAAAACCGTGAAATATCTATTCAAATGGTAATAGATGATATTTATGCAATAGCAGATGGAAAATTAGTAGGGAATTCACAAGTTTAAAGGAGATTACAATGAAAATATTAGATATTATTTGCTCTCAATCATTAACAGGATTTTATTTTGATGATCAAGCAGCAGTTAAGTTAGGTGCTAAACAAGACGGATTTAGATACGAAGGAAAACCATTAACTACAAGATTCTCATATATCAGACAAAAAGGTGAAGCAGTCTCTATAATGATTATCTTAGAAGATGGACAAGTAGCACTAGGAGACGCAACAGCTGTTCAATATAGTGGAGCTGGCGGAAGAGATCCTTTATTTAGTAGTGTTGAAGGAATGGAACAAATTGAAGCGTATATTAAACCATTGCTTGTTGGAAAAGATATTGAATCATTTAAAGAACTTGCTTCATTAGTTGATTCATATAAAATTGATAATACACTTATTCATACAGCTCTTCGTTATGGAATGACTCAAGCACTACTTGATGGTGCTGCCAAAGCTAATAAAATAACAATGGCTGAATTTGTAAGAAAAGAATATGGAATTAAAAGTTCTGAATATAATAGAATACCTTTGTTTGCTCAAAGTGGTGATGATAGATATTCAAATGTTGATAAAATGATAATCAAAAGAGTAGATGTTTTACCACATGCTCTAATCAACAACATTGAAACCAAATTAGGATTTCACGGTGAAATCCTAAAAGAGTATATTCAATGGTTAAGCAGAAGAGTGAGCCACGTTAGTTCTGAAAAATCATACCACCCAATTTTCCATATTGATGTATATGGAACAATTGGAGTAATATTTGATAATAATGTAACCCAAATATTTGAGTATTTAAAAGAATTAGAAGAAGCTGCATTGCCTTACCAATTAAGAATAGAAGGTCCAGTTGATTCAGGTAACAGAGAAGATACTATGATAGCTCTTAGAGATATTACTAAAATGATAGACGATAATAACTGCACAGTGGAAATAGTAGCAGACGAATGGTGTAATACATTTGATGATGTAAAATACTTTGCAGATAATAAAGCAGGACACATGCTTCAAGTAAAAACACCTGACTTAGGTGGAGTTAACAACATTATAGAAGCACTTCTTTACTGCCGTAAAAGTAATATTGGTGCATATAGTGGTGGTTCATGTAATGAAACAAATATTTCCGCAGAAGTAACTACCAATATAGCAATAGCTTGTGAAGCAAAACAATGCCTTGCTAAACCTGGTATGGGGACTGATGAAGGTATTATGATTGTAAACAATGTAATGAATAGAACATTAGCCTTAATAAATAGATAGGATTTGATTTTATGAAAACGAGTGCTGGATCTCTTGAATCTAGTGATTGTTTAATCACAATCAGTGATTCAAGTCAATTAGAAATTGTCATTGAAAGTGTTGTATTTGCTCAGTTTGGCGAACAAATAAAAGAAGTAATAGTGAACACTCTAAATGAACATAATATTACAAATGTATTAGTTCAATGCTTTGATAAAGGAGCACTTGATTATACAATAAAATCAAGACTAGAAACTGCCTTAAATAGAAGAGGTGAACATCATGAGTAGAAGTTATTTGTTTATACCTGGAAACACACCATCAATGATTCAAAATCTTGATGTTTTTGAGAGTGACGCTGTCATCATTGATTTTGAAGATTCAGTAACAAGTTACGATAAAGACGCTGCTAGAATATTAATCAAAAACTTCTTAAAAAAATACTCATATAAAGATATTGATTTATACATTCGTATCAATAGCGCAGAAAGTGACTATTTTCTTAACGATGTAAAAGATACGCTTGATTTAGATATCATTGGTTATGTTTTACCAAAAGCTAGCGTAAAGGCAATTAACGCACTTAATAAGCTATCATCAAAAAAGATTATTCCAATCATTGAATCACCACTTGCATTGCTTCATGTGAAAGAGATTGCGAATGAAGATAATGTAACTGCCTTATTACTTGGTGCTGAAGATTATACAAAAGAACTAGGAATTAAAAGAAGTTTAGAAGGTAAAGAAATATTCTATGCAAGAAGCATTATTGCTATCACAGCTAATGCATATAATATTGATTCAATAGATACTCCATATACAAATAAAGAAGATATGGAAGGACTACTTGTTGATTCAGAGAATGCTCTTAATTTGGGATTTACATCAAAGTCTTCCATTCATCCAAATCAAGTAGACATAATAAATACAGTATTTGCTCCGTCTCTTGATGAAATAACAGAAGCAAGAAGAATCATAAAGAAGAGTGAAGAAACAAATAAAGGTGCCTTTAGTTTAGATGGTAAAATGATTGACATGCCTATCATAGAAAAAGCAAAAAAGGTCTTAGAAAAGGCAAAAAAATATAATTTGTAGGTGATTTTATGGGTGAATATTCAGAGCGAAAAATAAAAGTCATCAAGCACATTGATGAACTTTTTACTTTCATTGATATTTTTGAACACAAAAATATCAGTTTTCATCATCACTTACGTAATGGGGACTATGTTCTTAATTATGTTCTTAAAAAATATATAAAAGAAAATGTACAAGGAATTAATCTATTTCCTAGTTCTATTTTCCCTAGTTATTTAGGTATTTTAGATCTAATTAAGAATAATCAAATTAATGATATAACAACAAACTATATAAATGGTCCAGTCGCACAGTACATTTCTAAAAACGGATTACCTGGAATTCTTAAAATGCAAACTCACGGTGGTAGAGCTAGAAGTATTATTGAGGGTAAGAGTAAAATAGATATAGCATTCATCGCAGCACCTTATGTTAATCACGATGGAGACTGTGTTGGATATCTAGGTAAAAATAAATGTGGAAGCCTTGGGTATGCAATAGCTGACAGTATCCATGCTAAAATCAAAGTACTAGTAACTGATAATTTAGTAGATGTAGCGATATTACATCCTGAAATATCAGGAAGTAATATTGATTATATATTGCTAGTTGATTCTATAGGTGATAGTCAAGGAATTGTATCAGGAACAACACAAGTAACTAATAATCCAGTTGGGGTTAAAATAGCTAAAAATACTTCTACATTACTCAAAGAATTAGGTGTAATTAAAAATGGGTTCTCATTTCAAAGTGGAGCCGGTGGAATTAGTTTAAGAGTCACAAAAGATGTGAAAGATATAATGATCAAAGAGAATATTAAGGCTAGTTTCTTTAGCGGTGGTATTACGAAGTACCATGTTGAAATGCTGGAAGAAGGTCTTGTAGAAAAATTATATGATGTACAATGTTTTGACTTAGAAGCGATAGAATCACTAAGTAGAAATAAAAACCATATTCCAATAAGTGCATCAAGATATGCAAACCCAAATGATAAGTCTCAAATCATAAAGGATTTAGATATCGTTATTTTAGGAGCTACAGAAATAGATTATGATTTTAACGTAAATGTGACAACTGATTCTCATCAAACATTAGTTGGAGGAAGTGGTGGACATAGTGATACAGCTACTGAATCTAAAATATGTGTAATCGTATCACCTTTAATTCAAGGAAGAATTCCGGTAATCAAAGAAAGAGTCACAACAATCACTACATTAGGAAAAAATATCGATTGCCTTGTCACTGAACGTGGTATCGTTATTAATCCTTTGAGAAAAGATCTAGTTAAAATCTTGAAAGAATCTAAATTGAAGATTCTTACGATACAAGAATTATCTGAAATTGCTCACAATTTCACAAATATTCCAAAAGACATCGTGAATCGTGATAAAATAATAGGCGAAGTAGAAGACCGTACTTTTGAAATAATTGATTATATTTATCAAAAATAAGAGGTGAATGATATGTTTAATATTAAAGAAGTAATTCTTGATGAAGAAAGAGAACTCTTAATATCACTTTTAGACAAGAATAATCTTGATTATGAGTATGACATTGATTATTCAATTTTAGTTTACGATGAATCATTATTAATAGGTACAGCGTCACTCTCTAATAACGTTATGAAGTGTTTTGTTGTAGTTGCTGAGTATAACGGTAAAAACGTTACTAATCTGATGTTTTCACATCTTGTTAATATCTTAAATCAAAAGAATATCTTTCATTACTTTGTTTACACTACACCAAACAATAAGCTTATATTCGAAAGTTTAAACATGAAGAAAATTGTTGAAACAATGAATACTGTGTTACTGGAAGGTGGAGAAGAGATTGTTACTGTTTTAAAGAATTTAAAAAAAGAATACGGATTAACTGACAATAAGAAAGCATGCGTTATTATTAATGCTAATCCAATGACATTAGGACATCTATTCTTAATTGAAACAGCAGCTTCTGAAAACGATGAAGTACTTGTATTTGTAGTTAGCGAAGATTTGTCAAGCTTCCCATTTATTGATCGCTTTGAAATCATAAAAAAATCAACAGCACATATAAAAAATGTTGTTGTTTTACCTACGCTGTCTTATCTTGTATCTAAGATAACATTCCCTAAATACTTTTTGCGAGAGGATCAATTAATCAAAGATGAACAAACATTAATTGATGTTCTTGTGTATAAAGAATATTACACTAAAATATTCAATATTAAAAAAAGATATTTAGGAGAGGAACCATTCTCATTTAACACTGATAAGTATAATAATGTATTAAAAGATTATTTAGGAAATCATATTATTATTATAGATAGAAAAAAAGTAGGTTCTCATGTAGTAAGTGCATCTCTTGTAAGAAAACTAATTAAAACAAACAAACTTGAAAATATTAAAAAATATGTCCCTTTAGCTACGTATGAGTATTTAACAAGTGACAAAGGCCAAGACATCATCAACAAAATAAAGGAAAGCAAACTAGGTAGACACTAATGTCCTTAATATTACAAGCAAGGGAAAAAAGAGCACAACATATAAACAGACTTATGAAAGAGTACAAATACAAAACAATTGTCGTCTTAAAATCAAATGTCCCAGGGGCAAATAAAAATCCAAAAAGACTCAAATTTATTTGTAATTTATATGATTCTTTTATCAGAAGAGAATTCAATAAAAAGATATCGCATAAGGAGCAAGTGAAATCGTTTGATGGAAACTATGTTTATTATGTAATAGAAGAAGAAGGAAATGTTGTTAAAGAAAAAACAATCTTAATTGAAGAAGCGAATATTCTTGGCAAATTAGTAGATATTGATGTGTATAACGAAATGTCAATAACAAGAGAAGATGTACAATGTGAAATGAGAACATGTTTAATATGTGGTAGTTATTCACACGCATGTGTTAGAAATCAAACACATAGTCATGAAGAACTATTTCAAAAAATTGATGAAATAACAGAAGAATTTTTAGTTGATCATATTTTAAATACTGCGATTAAATGCATTTACTATGAACTTGATCTTTATCCAAAATTCGGATTAGTATCAGCTCGTGACAGTGGGTCCCATTCAAATATGGACTTTCAAACGTTTGTAAATAGTACTTTTGCGATTAAACCTTACTTAAAAGAATTCATTCTTTATGGATTAAGTGAAATTGAAGACCCAATTAAATTAAAAGAAATTGGTATTAGAGCAGAAATTGCTATGTTCAAAGTAACGAATAATATCAACACACAAAAAGGTTTGATATTCATTATGGGTATTTTCTTACCAGTAATGTCAAGAGCGATTAGAAATAATTATGGGATTTCATTTATAAAAAAAGAAATCATTAAAATAAGTAAACTTATTATTGGTGATTATTATGAAAATCTAAAAATTAAAAAAACTTTATCTCATGGAGATACAGTATATTTAAAACATGGAATCAAAGGAATAAGAGGAGAAGTTCTAAATGGACTTAGTCTAATATATGAAATTCCTAGTTATAAAGATAAACAAAGCAGTAATATTCATCATGAATATTTAATTTATCTAATGAGTGAACTAGATGATACAACAATTATCCATAGAAATGATATTGAAACATTAATGGAAGTAAAAGAAACAATGAAAAATATAGTTAAAGACGGTGGGTATTCAAATAATATCGCCTTAATTGAAAATATAAGCAACCAGTACAAACAAAGAAACATATCACCTGGTGGAAGCGCGGATATGCTTGTCGTAAAAATCATATTTGAAGAACTGAAATATTTGTTAAGATAAAACAATGATACATAAAAAAACTATAATTAGTGAAATATCTGATGCATATATATAAAGGTTCAATGTCAAGAATAGGGGTATTGGACAATAATAAGTGATGACATCTACCAATGTCTTTATTTTATTTGTTACACCCCTAAGAAGATTATAGAACCTAAAAACAAAAGCCCGAATAAGGGCTTTTGCTTTACCGTTTTTTGAATATTATCTTTGTCTATTTCTACCCATTCCTCTTCCTTGCTGTCTACGGCCTTGACCTTGTCCTTTAATAAAGTAGTCTCCGCCTTCAAATTGAAGGGTTTTACCGTAGACTAGACAGTTAGCTATTTTCTTACGGGCATTGTTATATATTCTTTGTGCTGTAGTTCTACCAATTCCCATTTCATCTGCACATTCTGCTTGGGAATGATCTAATTCATCGATTAAACGGATTGTCTCATATTCTTCAATACTCATTATGATAATATCAGTATTGCTTCTATTATCTAAAGGTCCATATAAACGATAAGGTGGTAATCCATGAACGGATCTAATAATCGTAGGTCTAGGCATGGTATCATCCTTTTCTTATTATTTTGATTGGTTATTAATCTCATCTAGTCTATTTTGTAACATTACTTTTTCTTCTTCAAGACTAGGTGTGTTCATTGGATTTCCAAGGTTTTGATTGGAATTTCCCATTCCACGTCCTCTTCCACGTCCACGTCCAAGTGATTGAGTGTTAGAATTGTTACATACACCAAGTCCTCTACCAGTCATTGAACCTTGTCCATTTGGACCAGATTGATCTCTTCTAGGCATGATAACGCCTCCTTTCTATTTTGGGCATATGCCCTCAACTTCATTATAGTACCTTTTAGGCATATGTCAACAACAATAAAATAATAATAATAATCTTTTAGATTTTTTTCAAAAGTTTGGGATTGAATTTTAGAAATTTATTGATTAAAATATTCACTGTATTTATTAAATATAAATGCTATAATAAGCTTAATACTTACTTAGGAGTTGAAAATATGGCTAAAATATTAATCATTAATGGGAGTCGAAGAAAAAAGAATACTTATAATTTATTAAAACGAATTGAAAAAGAATTTTTAAATGATGAAGTAGAAGTTCTTAATGTATCTGATTATAATGTAAAACCATGTACTGGGTGCGAACAATGTTTGAGAAAAGGAATGTGCCATATACAAGATGATGCAACAAAGATATTAGATAAGATGGTAGAAGCTGATGGGATTATTATTGGTACACCAATATATTTGAGACAAATACCAGGTAATTTAAAAAATATCTTTGATAGAGGCTGCGCTTGGTATCATCGCTCACCTATAGTAGGTACACCAATCTTCTTTGTAACAACAACTCAAGTCACTGGAACAAAAAGCGCAATGGATTACTTAAAAGATCTATCAGTACAGTGGGGTATCATCTATACAGGTAAGATCAACAGAACTCTTTTCAATATAGAGAAACCAATAGATAAAAAAGTGTTTAGAAAATTCAAGAATTATCTAAACAAAGATAACTTAAAAAAATATAAACCAAAATATAAACAAATCATTGAATTTAATACACAAAAAGTACTCGCAGAAGAAATACTTCCTATTGATCAAGAATACTGGGAAGAAAGAGGATATATAGATAATCCTTATTTCTTTAAATGTAAAATTAATCCAATGAAAAGAATAGTGGGATTTCTTTATTACAAATTCTTGAAGAATTTAATTTCAAAAAACAAAACTACAAACAATTAATAAACCACTTATCGTTTTCAATACTTTTGTTTTTTGTCATAATTTATAGTATGATATAATAAAATTAAATGAATTATATATAGTAATTTAAATAAAAGAATTGAGGAAATTAAATGAATGATTATAATACTAGAATAAATGAAGTTATCCATAATTTTGATTTGAAGAAAAACAAAAAATTAAAAACAGATTTATTTCTTAGACTATGTAAAAAGGTCGGAGAAGAAGACGCTGACATTAGCTCTATGATTAGTGATACCCTTTTATTGCTTGTTGAACTAAGTAACAACGAAGATATTAAAAAGAAATCTTATATTAAATCGTTTAATGTTCTTAAAAAAACGGTTAGAAAGAAACTCGATTACACTCCTAAAGGGTTACTTCTTGAAGAAAACACTGGAATGGGTGTTGCTCTTGGAACTGCATTTGGTGCTATATTTTTTAGTATGAATTCAGCGTATCTTGCTATAGGCATACCAATTGGTTTAGCAATAGGGGCTATGATGGGTAGAAATAAAGAAAGCGATGCGGAAAAAGCTGAAAAAACGTACTAAATTTAGGATAGAAACTACTTTCCTTTAAAATATATTACTATTTCATATGTAATTAATTTTTTATACTTTTCAAACAAAAAGACTATGATATTATTTATAGTCTTTTTTAATTTTCTTTTTTATTTTTTTTATTGAAACTAGAATCATTTTTATATAATCTTAAGAAACTGTCTACGATTAGAGGAGAAAACTGAATAGATTTATTTGTTGATATGATTTCTATAGCATCTTCATCAGATAATCTGTCTCTATATGGCCTATCAGATGTCATTGCATCCCATGCATCGGTAACAGAGATGATTTGGGATACTATTGGAATACTATTCCCCACAAGTCCTGATGGATATCCCTGCCCATCCCAATGTTCATGATGATGAAGTACGTTTTTAGAAACATTTGATAATGATTTTAATTGTTTAAGAGCGTTATAAGCCCATACTGGATGTTCTTTTATTAATCCGAATTCTTCTTTAGTAAGACGCCCTTTTTTATTTAAAATTTCTAAGGGTACCAATAGTTTTCCAATATCATGAATTATTCCAGACCAATAAGTTTCTTGTATTTCTAAGTTTGATAACTCTAAATCTTCTGCAATTTTTTGTGCTAGTACAGCTACATTATCACAATGACCTTTTGTGTAAGGTGTATACTGTTCTAACATAAAATTCATCGCACGAACCATATCAATGACTTGATTTTTCTGTTGTTCAAATAATTCGTTTGTTTTTTGTATCACTTCAGTAGAAATTACTTTATTTTTTGTTTCAAGCTTATAATTTAATTCATAGTTTTCAAGAAATTTAGAATATATAATTCTCGAAATTCCCCAAGAAAAAGCAACAAGAAGGACAACAGTACTTATTTTAGGAATAAACGGTCTTTCAAACAAGAACCCACCTGCAAAAAATCCCGCAAATAATATATATATCAAGCTAAGAGAATATATAATTGTATGATGCTGCCATTTTAAGTAAAGGACTGAAGAAACCGATAAAACTACTATTGAATAAGTTCCAAATAGTTCATATCGATTAGGAACTAATGCAAGTAAACTAGAACTCCATAAAACTACACTTACAATTTGAATGAAAATTAATAGGGTATGATATCTAGTGATAATAGTATTTCTTGGCTTATATAAATGAAACAAAACAAATATTGTTAAAGAAGAAATGAAAAATACTAGATTTAGATTTTTGATAACTTGAAGATCATCTTCGATATACGCTATTGCACCCATAGTAAAAGAAATAAAAAGCATGATTATAGAAAAAGTATTTGATCTATTATAGTTAATATAGCGAACACTTTTTATATATAAATCTACATCTTTTTCTGGATAGGTTTTTAATAGAGAACTAAGTATTTTTTTCATATTTTCACCAACCATTGTTGATAACTTATTATATTCTATGAAGAATAATAATTCAAGTATGTGTTTTATATTGACTATAAAGAGTACATTCACTACAATATATTCAATCTTCTGTATCGTGAGTAAAAAGACATAAATATTCTGTCTTTTTACTTATTCCTTTGTGTTATAATGTAGTAGAATAGAAAATAAGAGAGGTGTTTTATATGGATAAACGTGTAGAATTATCAGTAATATTGAGTAAAAAGAATCCAAAAGAATTAAAAATGATCGTAGGGTTTGATGGATTTGTTGATGAAATAATTCATGTTGTAGATAAACGTATAGATAGTGAGCATTTTACTAGAATTAATACAATTGAAGCATTAGGGAATAGGATTGTAAGGGCTAGTGGACTATCTACTAATATAGAATTGGTTCCAACGATTAAAAAAATTGGGGGAAATGGTCCGATTATGTGTAATGCATTATCAAAGCATAACCCAACTATTGCTTATATGGGTGCACTTGGTTATCCATCTATCGATGATGTTTTTAAAGAAATGGAAGATAAAGTTAGTCTTTATTCATTTGCTACAAATGGGCATACCGATGCATTAGAATTTGATGATGGTAAGTTATTGCTCGGTAAAATGCAATCGTTAAACGATGTAACATATGAGAATCTGTTAAAAGCTGTTGGTGAAAAAGAATTTGTTACTTTATTAAGTAATGTGGATTTGTTTGCTAATGTAAACTGGAGCATGTTACCAGGGTTAACTGACTTATGGGAAAAAGTAGCAGATAATTTGCTATCTGAATTGCCAAATAGAAAGAATAAACCTTGCTTTTTTGTTGATTTAGCTGATCCAGAGAAAAGAGAAGATGAAGAAATCAAAAGAGCACTCGGAATCTTAAAACGTTATACTAATAAATTCTTTGTCATACTGGGGTTAAATAAAAAAGAGGCATATGATATAGCTAATGTATTAGACTTGTTTGATGATCAATCACTAAAGCATATGCAAGTTTCCTTAGAAGACTTAAATATTGCTTTACAAGAATATTTAGATATTGATTGTGTTGTAATTCATCCGGTTGATAGATCATGCTGTGTCATAAATGGGGAATTTTATGTGGAAACTGGACCTTATATTGCAAAACCTAAATTATCAACTGGTGCAGGTGACAACTTCAATGCAGGGTTTGTGTTAGGGTTATTACTAGGGTTAACTCCAGATCAAGCACTTTTAACAGGAATGTCAACATCCGGGTTCTATGTTAGAAATGCAAAAAGTCCAGATTATAAAGAATTATACACATTTATGAATGAATGGGCAAATGAAAAGATTGAATAAAAAAATATATTACAAAAAGGATATGGATTTGATTTCTTAAAATTAGAAAACAACTTTCAAAGAAGCTTGGTGAAAACTAATCTTCTTTTTTTTGACACTAGTTCAATAGATATAATGTTTTTTAATAAAAAGCTTTTTAGTGCCTATATAATAAGGTAGAATAAAATATATTGATTAAGGTGGAGATTTAGTTATGGAAAACCAAGAAAAACCATATAAAAGAAGAGTTAGATACACAGGTAAATACCCCAAGGCATATAAAGATAAGTATAAGGAATTAAATCCAGAAAAATATGGAGATACTGTAGCTCACGTTATAGATAAGGGAAGTACTCCAGCAGGAATGCATATCCCTATTATGGTAAAAGAAATCATAGACTTCTTAAAAATCGTTCCGGGACAAATAGGCTTAGATGTTACCTTAGGTTATGGTGGCCACACATTAGAAATATTAAAGTGCTTAGATAAAAAAGGACATTTATATGCGCTTGATATAGACCCAATTGAGTTACCAAAAACAAAGGAAAGATTAGAGAAAGAAGGATTTGGGGAAGAAATACTAACAACCAAACTAATTAACTTTTCTGATATTGATATGGTATTAGAAGAAACGGAGCAATTTAATTTCGTATTAGCTGATTTTGGAGTATCATCGATGCAAATAGATAATCCAGAAAGAGGATTTTCATTTAAATCTGATGGACCATTAGATTTAAGAATGAATCCAGAAATTGGAATTCCAGCTTCAACTCGGTTAAGAAGACTATCACAACCTCAGTTAGAGGGAATGTTGATAGAGAATGCAGATGAACCATATGCTGAGATTATATCAAAAGCTATAGTTACAGCAAAAGAAAATGGGATATATATTGATACAACTTTAAAACTTCAAACAGTAATAAGTGATGCATTGCAGTTTATACATATAAACACAAGAGAGCGAGATATCAAAAAGTCATGCCAAAGATCATTTCAAGCTCTAAGAATTGATGTGAATAGAGAGTTTGAGTCTATTTATAATTTCTTAGAAAAACTACCAGTCGCACTTGCTCCATCTGGGCGAGTAGCAATACTGTCATTTCACTCAGGTGAAGACAGACTAGTTAAGAAATCTTTTAAAAAGTTTTTGAGAGAAGGAGTTTATAAAAAAATATCTTCTGAAATCATAAGACCAACAGATGAAGAATGTCGAATAAATAATCGCGCAAAATCTACTAAGATGAGATGGGCTATAAAAGCATAAAATATTAGAATTTAATAGAAAAGAGGATATTATGGGTAAAAAATACATTGAAGAAAACATTGAAAAATTAAGAAAACAAAGAGATGATAACGTAATTGGTGGTTATCGTGATTTGGTTGTAAAAACATACAAATACATCAAAAAGCAGATAGATAAATCTAAAACAGAATATTGTAATCCAAAAAACTCAGATATAAGCAATTTTGTTTATGGGAACAAAAATGAAGAAAGTAAAATAAGAAGTTTTATTAAGGATTTGAAAAAATCAAATTACATCACCGTATATGGTGTTGCAGAAGAAAGAGAAGTAAAAATAATAAAAGACCTAGATTTCTAGTATTTATATTTACCTGAGGCAGATATAAATATGCCATTTCAAAGCTATGAAACAGGGAAACTAGAGTATGAAAATGGAAATCTATTAAGTGATACTTACTATTCGTTACCGACTTTTCTGTTAATAATAATATTGTTGATTTACAGATACCTTGGCTACTTCTTAACTTTTCAGATCCATATACCAAATTAATACTGAGTGATTTCCATATTGATGGGTGCAAGGTTAGTCAAATAGTTAACTCTATTAGTATAGGTGCCGCAGTAATGAAAGATGAAACAGATGCAATTGATATTACATTTGGTGAGTATCAACTTGATGAATGGAATTTACCAGTCTTTCATGAAAGACTAAAACAATCTTATTACATTATTCAAGAATACTTTCAAGGAATAGAATGAATCTAAAAAACTAATTTCAATTGAAATTAGTTTTTTAATCTTTCTTTGTGTCAAATCATTTTGGAAAATAGATGATATAAAAATCTAGTATGACTTTTTGATATACTCAAAGAAAGAGTAAGAAGAAAAAAATAACAAAGGTGTAGTCATAGTAAAAAAATATAGTAAATGGACATACATATGTGGTAAAATAACATGAAGGAGGTGTCAATTATGACAAATAGAAGTATTGTAACTATGATTGTTTTGACGATTGTAACACTTGGTATTTATGGTTTATACTGGTATATCAAATTCCAAATGGAATTAAAAGAAAAAACCGGTGAAGGATTTGGTGGGTTAGCTCACTTTTTAGTAACTATTATAACTTTTGGTATTTACGGAATTTACTGGCAATATGCTGCTGGTAAACGTTTAGCTTCACAAGGTGCTGAAGATTGGTCTCTCTTGTATTTAATTTTACCATTTATTGGTGGAGCAGGGATTATTAGTCCATTCTTAATGCAAAACCAAGCAAATAATCTAAAATAACGTTTTTTAAAATATTTAATTATTTTATAAAAAAAAGCAGAACCTTATTTTGGTTCAGCTTTTTTTGCCATTTTTAATTTCAAAGTATCAATGATTTTCTATACAAAAACATTTGTTTTGTATGAAAAAATCATTGAATAAGATTTATACTACAAATTACTTTGACACGCATAGTAATTTGTAGTATATTAATTACAGGAGTGATAATATGAAAATTGGAATAATTACAGATTCAGCAAGTAACTTAGATTTAGCGTTCATAAATAAGCATGAAAATTTACAAATGACACCATTAATGATCTCTTATGAAGGTGCATTTCATCGAGATATAATTGAAGTAGATTATGCCACAGTATATAAAAAGTTAGAAACAACAAAAGTAACAACTAGTTTACCGAGTTTAGAAGATTTCCATGCAGCAATTGCAAAATTTGAAAAAGAAGGATATACAGATATTATTGTTATCACTATTTCAAGCCAATTGAGTGGGACTTTTCAAGCGTTTGAATTAGCCAGTAAGGACTACAAAGGGGCTAATCTTCATTTATACGATTCTAAAACCTTATCTGCAGCTCAAGGAAACTTAGTTAAAGTCGCTTTAGAAGGAATTGAAAACGGATTATCAATTTCTAGAATTATTGCAGATTTAAATCAAGTAAGATACGAAGATAGTATTGCCTTGTTTACAGTTGAAACCTTAAAGTATTTAAGAGAAGGTGGACGAATTGGAAAAGTTGAAGGTACTTTAGGAGATCTATTAAATGTAAAACCGGTAATTTCGGTTAATGACGAAGGCGTTTATTATACAATTACAAAAGCATTCGGAATGAAACGCGTTATGCTAGCAATGAGAAAAACATTGAAAGAGAAATTTAATGATGATTTGTTAGATTTAACTATCCATTATGGAAATAATTTATTAAAAGCACAAAGCCTGAAAGAAAAGCTAGAATTAGGTTTGAATACAAGAGAAGTATTAATATCGCAACTTACACCAGTTCTTGGAATACACACTGGTCCTGAGATGTATGCGATTGTAGCTAGAAGAGTTAAGAAATAATCTAAAGACTAAAAGAGACTTTTGTCCAATGTCATTCAGTTAAGAATGACAAATAGCAAGAAAAGAATAAAACAAGATAATTCGAAAGAATTTTCTTGTTTTTTTAATACTATTACACGAGAAAAGACCGAATATATCTAATTCGGTAGAATATATCAAATAATAATTGTATTTATGATACTCTATAAATGAAGCTAGTAAATTTCTTTGGTTTGAGATTTCGTTTAAAGGATCGGTTATCCCTAATGATGGATAAATGTCTTTTGATTAAAGATTCAACATTGATTAAGATAGTATTAAAGAATCTCAAGTATTTTCGACATATTTGAACCGCTCTAGTAAAGTTTATTTTATAATTGTGTTTGGTAGCTCGATTAATTAAAATAACGTTCTGGACGATAGATTCGCAGAAATTGTGCAAAGTGAGACGTGCAAAAATTTCTTGAATAATACTGTCTTTTTTCTTTGCATGAAAATTACTAAGACCAACTGCGTATTTTAACTGTCTAAAGGGATAGATCCTTTAATGATTGAAGATGTTTTCAATGTGTCATAAAGAAGTAAAATTGAAATCATAAATGATGCCATATTTATTGTAATGAAAACTATTACTTACACAAATAATGTTAATAATTATGATTGTGTATCTTTTATTTTAGTGAAAGATACTGTAATTTCTATAAATGCTAAAAGTGAGAATTTATTTCAAAGTGTACTCTATAGAATTGAAAACAATACAGGAATGACCAGACAAAAGAAAGCAGCTTATTTATTATATACATTAATCGATACAATTATTGATAAAAATATGTCTGCAGTGAAAGAAATTGAGGATAAATTAACAATCATTGAAGATTTAGCACTAGATGACGAATTAGAAGACGTTAATAGTGTCTATGCTCTTCGTAAAGAATTATACTATTTACGAAACTCATTGTCAGCGTTTTTCGATGTTACTAGTAAACAACTACTATTGTCTCATAACGCACTTACACCTGATATCATCAAGTATTATTATGATGTTTTTGATTATGTATACAAGCTTGGTGAGCAAGTGAATAATGGGAAAGAATCTTTACGAATATTATATGAAATTCAGATGAATAACACATCAATGAATATGAATAAAATCATGCAGACATTAACTATTTTCAGTGCTATTTTTATTCCTTTACCATTTTTATAAAATTAAAAAGGACTCATTTTGAGTCCTTTTGCATTTGAAAATGTATCCCTTGGTAACTGCCCTTGTCTCTCAGTAACTTATCAATCTCATTCATAACAACAAACTTCTTTAAACTCCAGTTGGGCGCAATCAGTTGATCCCTAGGAGCGTCACCTGTCAGGCGATGAATAATGATACTAGGATTTAGTATTTCAATTTGAGACGCTGTAATATCCGCATACTCTTCTAAAGTTAACATTTTGAAGGGTTCTTTTAGATACATGTTTCCAAGTTTTGTATTTTTCATGATATGAAGTAAATGTATTTTAATTCCTTGGATATCTAGTGTATTTAGATATCTAACTGTTTCTAACATATCTTTTTTAGTTTCAATATGAAATCCATTAATTATATGAACAACAACTTCAATATTTCTTTTTCTTAATTCAATAACTGCTTTACCAAAACATTCTAAAGAATGCCCTCTGTTTATGAACTCAGACGTTTTATCATGAATTGATTGAAGTCCTAATTCTACTTGTAGATATGTCTTCTCATTTAATTCAGATAACAAATCATAAATACCTTCATCTAATGCATCGCATCTAGTTCCAATACTTAATCCTACAATATTTTCATCTAATGATATTGCTGTTTCATATAATAATCTTAATCTATCAATCGAATCATATGTATTAGTGTTGGCTTGGAAATATGCAATATATAGCCCATCACTCCATTTGTGGTGCATCATTGCCTTTACTTGGTTGAATTGCACGTCTAAAGACAAATCGACATTACCGGCGAAATCTCCACTACCTGATTCACTACAATAAATGCAACCACCATATCCACTTTTACCATCTTTGTTTGGACAAGTAAAACCGCCATTTAAAGATACTTTAAAGACCTTCTTACCGAATTTATTTCGGTAAAAAGCATTCAGAGTATTATATGGTTTTTCTTTCGTCATTAAACTCATTAAAATCACCTAGATTAATTTTAACACATTATAGTAAAAAATAAGTCAAATATGTTATAATAACAAAAGGTGATGACGATGTTTAAACGTGTTAGAGATTCTTTAGTATATCCAGCAGAAATATTAAGATACAGAAAAGACCACATATTACTTGTGCTTTTATATCTGCTTTTTTTTGCTGCCTTGTTATCAACTAGAACGATAATAGATGTAGTCAAGTTTGATGGCTTATCTGTTGTAACTAAAGAGACTGTTAAAGAAGAAATAAATATTATTGATAATAATTGTGAAATAGTTTCAGCTGAACTTATTTGCACTGGTGAACATCTTATTAATGCATACTCAGATTCAATGTATACTGTGTATTTAGATTCTAATGATGTAATTAATTATGATGACTATCCAAATGATGAATATTCATTAATAATTCATGATGAAGCGGTGTACCTATATGTATTTGGAATAAACACGGTTTCTATTCCACTTACAGATTTACCAACATCACTTCAAAACATCGACTTTAATGATCAAGCAAGTGATCCAGAAGCTTTTTATAGTCATTTATTCACTGGTATTGATGAGTTGATAGTGTCATATAAAAGTGCTTGGGGTACTGCATTAATCGCAGTAGAAATGTTTATAAGCATATTGTTCTATATGATATTTTTATTGTTTAGTTCGTTCTTTATGAAAAAAAGATATAAGATTATACCTTTTAAAGAAACATTTACAATGACAGTCTATTCATCTACTTCATTGTATATAATATTAACATTCTATTCGATGCTAGATTTAAACATAATAATCGTCATCGTACTGTTGTTTATTTCCTTTAGACAAAATGGCATCTTGAATCGCGAGATAGACCGTAGAATAACAAAAAAACCTTGATAAACTCTTTATAGGGTGTTATCATACATGTAGATAAAATGAAGAACTAGAAGTAGTAATAATATACTTATTTAAAGCGACCTAGTGGTGGTGTGAACTAGGAATAAAGTATTATGAATTAGTCTAGGGAGTTACTTAAGTGCAGCGCGTAAGCTTAAGTCGTATATCCTGCGTTAAGGGATCTTAAGTGCTAGATTATCTAGAACAAAGGTGGTACCGCGGAGTAATAATTCGTCCTTATTTATAGGGGCGATTTTTTTATATAAAAAAGGAGTGATACTTATGGAATATAATCACAAAATAATAGAACAGAAATGGCAAGATCATTGGTATTCAAATAAAAGATTTAAAGCAGTAGATTTTAGTGATAAACCAAAATATTATGCTTTGGTTGAATTCCCGTATCCTTCAGGACAAGGGATGCATGTAGGGCATATTAGAGCCTATTCTAGTCTAGAGGTAGTATCTAGAAAAAGAAGAATGGAAGGATTTAATGTATTATTTCCAATTGGATTTGATGCATTTGGATTACCGACAGAAAACTATGCTATCCAAACAGGAACTCATCCAAGGATAGTGACTGATAGAAATATCAAAGTTTTCACTAACCAATTAAAAAAAGGTGGATATAGTTTTGATTTTGATAGAACAGTAGATACTACAGATGAAGACTATTATAAATGGACACAATGGATATTTGTTAAATTATTTAAAAAAGGATTAGCATATAGAGATAAAACATACATCAACTTCTGCCCTAGTTGTAAGGTAGTTCTTTCTAACGAAGAAAGTCAAGGCGGAAAATGTGATAGATGCGATAGTAAAGTCGTACAAAAAGAAAAAGATGTGTGGTTCTTGAAAATAACAGATTATGCAGAAAGACTACTGACAGGACTAAAAGAACTTGACACACTTCCACGTATCAAAATAGAACAAGAAAACTGGATTGGTAAATCTACAGGAGCACATGTAGATTTCAAAGTTAAGGACACAGATGAGTCTTTGAAGGTTTATACAACTAGACCTGATACTTTGTATGGTTCTACATTTATGGTTATAGCACCTGAACACGATATCATCGCAAGACATAAAACAAGAATTACTAATTTTGATGAAATACAAGACTATAAAGAAAATGCAAAACTTAAGACAGAATTTGAAAGAGTTGAACTAGCGAAAGACAAAACTGGAGTTTTAATAAAAGGTCTTGTCGCAATTAATCCGGTTAATGATAAAGAGATTCCTATTTTTGTTGCTGATTATGTAATGATAGGGTATGGAACAGGCGCTATAATGGCTGTACCTGGTCATGACACTAGAGATTATGAGTTTGCTCAAAAATACAAACTTGATATTATAGAAGTAATATCTGGTGGAGATATTTCTGTTGAAGCATATACAGATTCAAATGAGGGAATCCTTGTGAATAGTGGAATATTGAACGGGTTAAGTGTTGAAGAAGCTAAAATCAAGATTATTGAGTTTCTAGAGAAGAAAAACATCGGTAAGAAAGCGATTAACTATAAGATGAAGGATTGGGCTTTTAACCGCCAAAGATACTGGGGAGAACCAATTCCGATAATTCATTGTGATAAATGTGGAATGCAGCATGTTCCTGAAGAAGACCTTCCTGTAATATTGCCTGAAGTCGAAAAATTTGAGCCAAGTGATGAAGGAGAAAGTCCTTTATCTCTAATAGACGATTTTATAAATACAACCTGCCCTAAATGCAGTGGTTTAGCCAAAAGAGAGACAGATACAATGCCTCAATGGGCTGGATCAAGCTGGTATTTCTTAAGATATATTGATCCGAGAAACTCTAAAGTATTAGCTGATTTTGACAAGCTAAAATACTGGATGGGAGTAGATTGGTATAACGGTGGAATGGAACATGTTACTAGACATGTCATATATTCAAGATTTTGGCATCTATTTCTTTATGATATCGGCGCAGTACCTACCGAAGAACCATACATGAAAAGAACTGCTCAAGGTTTCATCTTAGGGCCGGATGGTAATAAGATGAGTAAATCAAAAGGAAACATTGTAAATCCGTTAGAAATTATTAAAGAGTTTGGGGCAGATACTTTGCGAGTTTATACTTTGTTTATAGGGGACTATGAACAATCAACTCCATGGAATGATAATGGAGTAAAAGGGGCTAGAAGATTTTTAGAAAAACTAGCCAGACTTGAAGATAAAATTAGTAATAAAAAGAACGATGACTATCAAGTGATTTTACATAAAACTATTAAGTATGTAAGTGAAGATATTGAGAATGTAAAATTCAATACTGCGATAGCCAAACTGATGACTTTAGTTAATGAATTAAGCAAACAAGAGCATATATATAAGGGAGATTTTGAGACTGTACTGAAAATTGTTAACCCGTTCGCTCCTCACATTTGTGAAGAACTATGGCAAAGAATTGGTCACTGTGAAGACATGGTTAATGCACCATGGCCAATGCACGATGAAGACAAATTAGTAGAATCTGTTGTTGAAATGGTGGTCAGTATTAATGGTAAGGTAAGAGATAAGATTAATCTATCATTAGATACACCTAAAGAGGAAGTAATAGAGCTTGCTAAGAGCACAGATAAGATAAAAGCCATATTGGATGGAAAGACAATCAGAAAAATAATAGTGGTACCTAATAAGTTAGTAAATATTGTTATCTAAAAACAGTTCATTTGAACTGTTTTTTTGTTATAACTAGAGTAAGTGATCACTATGAAAAAGAAACTTATTTTACTAATAACTGTTTTTTCGTTTCTTGAGGTATTTTTTTGAGATATTTCACAGTACAGAGCAATTTTTTTGTTGTGGATTACATATCCATTAATGTATTTACTATTTGCTGATATCCATGGATTTGTCACAGATGATTTTCTATATCCATTTTTTCAAGTTAGCGAGATTGGGATACTAGGATTATTTCTCTCGATTACATTATTGATTGACTATTTGTAGGGTTGTCTTTTTTACTTGTGAAAATAGTTTCAAAAGAGTAAAGTGCAAATATTGCTTTTAGTGAATATATCCCTTTAATAGGTCTTTTTGCTCTAAGTGGCACAGATATTATGTTTAAGAATCATTTAAAATAAACTTTGCTAAAAAGTTGAAAATACCTTGTGGAAATGGTATAATAATTTTGTGTAAAAGCGCTTTCATATAGATGGTGATAATTTTACAATAAAGGAGGAAGGAAATTCCGATTTTTTTTGGTGAATTTCCGACTGATAATATGAAAAGAATAACTATTATCTCTGGACACTATGGAAGTGGAAAGAGTGAGATAAGTGTTAACCTAGCAATTCAAAAAAAAATAGACTATCTAGTAGACTTAGATATAGTGAATCCATACTTCAGATCAAGAAGCTTGGATAAGTTGCTTGAGGCACACGATATTCATTTAGTTGAATCTACAGTCAAAGGAATGCTTGGGAGTGATTTGCCGTATGTTTCTGGCGAAGGCGCAGTACCTTTTGTAAATCCCAACATAACTGCAATTTATGATTTAGGCGGTACGGAGAATGGTGCTAGAGTATTAATCCAATTTCTTGATAGAGTTAAAGATGTAAATGAAATTGATTTCTTATGTACAGTTAACATTTTTAGGCCTGAAACTAGTGATGTAGAGAAGATTCTACAAACTATTTCAATGTATGAAGCTGAAACTCAACTAAAGGTCACAGGGTTAATTAATAATACAAACCTGATGAATGAAACATTAGAGGAATACATTATTGAAGGTGAACAAATTTTAATTGAAGTAAGTAAAATATTAGATATACCAATCTTATATACAGTTATAGAAGAAAATAATGATGAGAAATACAAAAATGATTTTTTAGGCGAGAGACTTGTTCTTACAAGACACATTGCTAAAAGATGGCTATAGGAGGAAAAAAATGGCTAAAGGACGAATAATTATTGATACAGAGAGATGTAAAGGGTGTGCGTTATGTAACTCGTACTGCCCTGTTAACATTCTTGCATTAGATGAAACAACTACTAACAGTAAAGGATATACACCGTTAATTACAACGGATCCTGACAAATGTATCGCATGTGGGTTTTGTGCGTTGATGTGCCCAGATTCAGTAATAACAGTTGAGCGCTATATTAAGGAGGCAAAATAATGAGTAAAGTATTAATGAAAGGTAACGAAGCAATGGCACTAGCTGCAATTAAAGCTGGATGTGATGCTTTTTATGGTTATCCTATAACACCACAAAATGAGCTTCCTGAGTATTTATCAAAACATATGGCTTTGAATGGAAGAATATTTGTTCAAGCTGAAAGTGAAGTTGCTGCAATAAATATGGTTTATGGAGCAGCTGGAGCTGGAGCTAGAGTAATGACATCTTCATCTAGTCCTGGGATAGCACTTAAACAAGAAGGTATTAGTTATATGGCAGGAGCAGAACTTCCTGGTGTAATAATTAATGTTATGAGAGGTGGACCCGGACTTGGAGGAATTCAACCAAGTCAATCAGATTATAAACAAATTACTAGAGGTGGAGGTAACGGGGATTACTATTTATATAGTTTAGCACCTGAAACTCTACAAGAAGCAGTAGACCTAATTAAGGAGTCATTTGATATAGCAGACTATTTCAGAAACCCTGTAATGATAGCTGTTGACGGACTTATTGGACAAATGATGGAGCCTGTTGATTTAGACAAAGAAGTTCCGAAATGGGATCTAAAACCTAAAAATTGGGCAGCGGATGGAGATACATCAAAGAGAGAAAAAAATGTAATTAATAGTTTATATCTAGATCCTTACGATTTAGAAAATCATAATATGAAACTAAAGGCAAAATTTGATGAAATGAGAAAAAATCATCAAAGATATGAGCTTGTAAATATGGAAGATGCAGAAATTGCAATAGTAGCATATGGAAGTGTTTCAAGAATTGCAAGAACAGCAATTGAAATTTTAAGTGAAAAAGGAATAAAATGTGGAATCCTAAGACCAATCACAATTTTCCCTTATCCAAAATTAGCATTTAAAAATTTACCATCATCAGTTAAAAACTTATTAGTAGTTGAAATGAGTACTGGTCAAATGTTAGATGACGTAATTATAGCAAATGAATGTAGACTTCCAATTAGCTTCTTTGGAAGAGTTGGTGGAGTTGTTCCTGAGGCTGAAGAAATCGCAAATAAAGTCTTAGAAATAATAGGCGGTGAAAAACATGAATAACGTAAAAACTGTTTATAAAAAGTCTATTGGATTAACAGATTTACCATTAAGTTATTGTCCTGGTTGTACTCATGGAATCATCCATAAATTAGTTGCTGAAGTTTTAGTAGAACTAGATGTTCTTGACAAAACTGTAGGAGTAGCTAGTGTTGGATGTAGCGTACTTAACTATAAATTCTTTGCATGTGATATGCAACAAGCTGCACACGGACGTGCGCCAGCAGTTGCAACAGGTATAAAAAGAGTTAGGCCAGATAGTATTGTTTTTACTTATCAAGGTGATGGAGATTTAGCATCTATTGGTATTGCTGAAGCGATACATTCTGCACACCGTGGTGAAAATATTACAATAATATTTGTAAATAACGCAATATATGGAATGACTGGTGGGCAAATGGCCCCTACAACGTTAATTGGACAAAAAACAACGACATCTCCAAATGGTAGAGATGAAAAGACTCAAGGACTTCCTCTTAGAATAGCTGAAATGATGGCTACAATACCAGGAGCTACTTATATTGAAAGAGTTAGTGTTCATAATCCACAACATGTTAACAAAGCAAAAAAAGCACTTAAAAAAGCATTTACAATTCAAAAAGCAAATAAAGGATTCACATTAATAGAGTTTATATCGACTTGTCCTGTAAACTGGGGAATGACTCCAAAAGATGCAGTAGACTGGGCAGTAGATAATATGATTCCTTATTATCCTCTTGGTGTGTATAAAGATAAGACAGCAGGTGAAGAAAAATGATCGGTGAAAAAGTAATTATTGCTGGTTTTGGTGGACAAGGTGTAATGTTAATGGGACAGTTACTAAGCTATACTGCAACTGCAAATGAATTAAATACATTATGGTTCCCATCATATGGTCCTGAAACTAGGGGGGGAACTGCAAACTGTAGTATCACTATAAGTGAAACTAGTGTTAACAGTCCTGTTATTTCTACTCCAGATTCAATCATTATCATGAATTTACCATCACTTGATAAATTCCAACCGAAATTAAAAAAAGGCGGACATTTATTCTTAAATACAAGTCTTGTTAAAGATGTAGTATTAAGAGAAGATGTAAATGTTCATGAAGTAGCTGCAAACGATATAGCATTCAAATTAGGGAATTTAAAAGTTGCAAATATGGTTATGCTTGGAGCATATCTAGAAGTGACTAAATTATTTGAAACAGAAGAAGTATTAAGTGTATTAAAAAAGAAATTTACTGGTTCAAAAGCAGGTCTTATTGAAGTAAACAGACTAGCTTTAGAAGAAGGAAGAAAAGCTGTATTATAAGGGGATGAATCTATGTTCCGTAACTTCAGTCAAGTTGTTGACGATGCTAGGAAATTAGAGACTAAAGATTTGATAGTTGTTTGTCCAGAAGACAGAGCTATTTTAATTGCTACAAATGATGCTTTCCAAATAGGTCTTATTAGACCTGTTTTGGTTGGGAATAAGAAAAAAATACTTAATTTACTTATGGAGCTTGGAATAAGAAAAGATGGTTTTGAAATCTATAATGCCATTGAAAAAAAAGATGCTGCATTACTTGGTGTAAAATTGGTATCAGCATTTGAAAATGCGATTCTTGTTAAAGGGATGCTTCAATCAAGTATTTTACTTGATGAAGTATCGAATAAAGAACATGGCTTAACAACAAATAATTTACTATCTCATATTGTGGTATTAGATATTCCAACTTATCACAAACTTCTTTTTGTTACAGATTCAGCAATAAATGTATTGCCAACAGAAGATGAAAAGATAGAAATTATCAATAATACTTTTAAGTTTGTTAAAAGTTTAGGAAACTATAAACCTAAATTTGCATTGATTTCATCTATTGAAGTTGTTGATAAAAATATTCCATCAACAGTAGAGGCTGCAAATATTGTTAAAAGATTAAAAGATCAAGACGATTATTATATTGGCGGACCGTTCTCAATAGATGTAGCGATCAATCATGAATCTGCGAAAACTAAAGGAGTTAATCATGTTGTCGCAGGAGATGCTGACGTTTTGATATTCCCTAACATTGAATCAGGGAATACATTTTATAAATCAACGACATTCCTGGCTAACTCAATTCCAGCTGGCCTTGTACTTGGAGCATCTAATCCAATTGTTTTAACTAGTAGATCTGACTCATATAAGTCAAAACTATATTCAATAGCTTTAGCTGTAGTAAGTACTGATTTACAATGAAAATACTAGTTGTAAATCCTGGATCTACGTCTACAAAAACAGCGATATTTGAAGACTTAGAGTTGTTAAAAGAAACAACTATAAGACACAATTCAAAAGTACTAAGTAGGTATGATGATTTAGTTGATCAGATTGAAATGAGAAAACAAGGTGTTTTAGATTTTCTTAAGACAAACAATTTTAAATTAGACGAAATAGATGGGTTCATTGGTCGAGGTGGACTGATGAAACCAGTGAAAAGTGGTATCTATAAAGTTAATGAGAAAATGAAAACCGATTTAAGCACAAATGAATATGGTGAACACGCAAGTAATTTGGGAGGGCTTATCATTTCTGAACTTGCGGAAAGTGTTCATAAATTTGGATATATTGCCGATCCTGTCGTAGTTGACGAGATGAGTAGTGTTGCAAAAATATCTGGACTTAATGGCATAAGCAGAAGGCCATTATGGCATGCCTTAAATCAAAAAGCTGTAGCTAAGAAATATGCTGAAAAAAACGGAAATAATTATGAAGACTTAAATCTTATTGTTGCACATTTAGGTGGGGGAATTAGTGTTGGACTGCATAAACTAGGAAGAGTAACTGATGTTAACAATGCATTAGATGGTGATGGACCATTTAGTCCTGAAAGGACTGGGGGACTTCCAGTAGCATCTGTTTACGAACTTGCATTCTCAGGTCAATATACTGAAGAGCAATTGAGAAAACTAAATCATGGTTTTGGAGGACTTGTCTCATACTTGAATACAAATGACGCTGAAGAAGTAGCAGAGATGATAAGTGAAGGACATGTATTCGCAAAAAATGTATTGAAAGCAATGGTATATCAAATAGCTAAAGAAATAGGGGCATTATACGCAGTAACTAGAAATAACTTGGATGCGATAATTATTACGGGTGGGCTTGCTTATAATCAAGCAGTCTTACAGCCTTTATTAGAATACATTGATCACCTTGGTGAAGTCGTAGTTTATCCTGGTGAAGATGAGTTAGAAGCATTAGCTTTTAACATGTTTCAATTATTAACGAATCAAATAAAATTAGGAAAATACGAATAAAAAAAGGCAAATTAATTTGCCTTTTTTGTGCTATTTATTCTTTCTAGGATCGTTTGCTATCCAAATGATAAGACCAATAATTAAAACTATGACACCTAACACAACAAAAATAATCATACTAATCGTCATCACTCCCCTTTAGTAATTGTATTCTTATCAATAATATCATATCATAAAATTGACTAATGTGATATTATTATGGTAGTGTCAAAAGTTTAATGGAAAGATGAATTAAAAGGCATAAACCGAGTTAAGAAATAGTTCGTTTGTATAGCTTAGAAGTTTGAGCCATTTATTAGGCATCAGGTCATTATTTTCTAGACAATC